>ERZ772928.1-NODE-1-length-252850-cov-10.840262_pt1 | contig 252850 bp, 244 predicted proteins | sample MGYA00511686_ERZ772928 | MGnify/ENA primary metagenome ERZ772928 (study PRJEB29015, sample SAMEA2738063) | human oral metagenome | biome: human oral; feature: human-associated habitat; material: saliva | place: China | collected 2219 ... | reverse complement strand
AAATACTAATTAATATTTATATTAATTAGTTTTAAATACTATTTTAAATTACGTAGTAATTTAAAATCTCTAAGTTAATGTATTTAGATTACTACGTAATCTAAATACTTTTATTTATAGCAAAATTCCTGAATAGCGAAGATACTCCTAGACCAGATACTTTCCTAACCTAATAGACTACTAAACCATTAACGGAGTATCTACGATTCAGTACCTAACCTAAATCTACTAGACTAGAGATTAGGTAACAGAATACCAAAGAGTGAGTAGCGCGTAGCGACTACTGCAATGTAGACTTAGGGTAACAAGAACCACAGTGAGAGTAGCGCAGCGCAGCAAGCGCCTAAGAACTCACTAGAAGACATTCTAACCACTAAGACTAGATAATCCCTCTACTCTACCTCTAAACTCAATCCTAGATCAATCTAGAGTCTACTAAGACTATTCCCCTAATCCACTACTAACTTCCAATAGATTCTTAACTATCCTAACTAAGACATCTTACCAACGATTCCCTAGTGGATTCTAACTAAATACCTATACCACAAAGTGTATATCTCGTTTTAAATCACCAATATCGATTACAGAGCCATAGAAGCGTTTTTAGAGGGGTTTAACCTCAAGTATGATAAATGTCCTTACTGAGAAAAGAAAATCAATCTGAGAGCATTCTAGAGGGCTTTAAACACTATGTCTATTTTTCAGATTTTACAAATTAGACTTAAAACTACCCTAGGATAGTCCCTAGAGTAGTTTAGTGTAGATCAAGATAGTTTAGTCTGATTAATAGTAGTCTATTAGGTAGGAAACTTCTCGGATAGAAATTTTTCTAAGTTACCTCTCTTGTATGAAACGAAACATGAAACCTTCGAAGATAAGAATAAGAAGAAAGTAGTGGTAGTAGTTGTAGTTAGTGGTGTTGTTAGTAGTGTTGGTCGGCTCGGGGAGACCTGGGTCGGCTGACCGGATTTATGCCGTCCCATTTTCCATACGTATTATACAGCTATAGCTGAGTCTCTATTATCTAGAACCTATTATAACCTACTAGATACTACTAGGATAAAGGTTTTGAAATTAGTCTAGAGATATTTTTTAGAATGTTACTCTGTATGAAAAGATGCTGATGGTTCTTCTCTTACCAGGGATCTTAGACGGTCAGTATCTTTTCGATTGTGTAGAAGTTGTAGTATTTGTCAGTCTAGTGGTTCCGTGGTAGGGCTATACTAGACTGACTTCTTTTTCGTAAGAAATTATTTTTGGTACTTAGTTGTATATGAAAGGATGCTGTAGTCGACTTTATAATAGAGTGGTAATTTTTCAAAGTTAGTACTCTATTATGAAGATGTTTAGAGAATTCAGAATTGAATCTCCGCAACAAACCAAAACAAAAACTAAAAATAAAACGAAAAATAATAATAAGAACTAAAATAATAATAAAAAAGATAATGATAAAGAGAATAAAGAAAAGAATAGAAATAATAATAAAAAGAAAAAGAAAAGAAATACAGATAAAAAATAGATAAATGACAGAAAAAATGATTTAAGTCAAGAATATTTTTTGTGGTATTTCTAGCAAGTTAGGATACTTGCAACACCTCCTAACTTGTTAGGAATCTACATTGAAATCCTCGTAAATACGGGATATTTCTATAAGAGATATCCCTGAGGATTCAATCTAGAATCCGCTATTCATTCTCTGGTATTTTGGTTCTTAGTTTTCGCTTTATGTTTGTTTAGTGTTGGTCATGCGTTGGTTTAGTTTTGATCTAGGCTTTTCTGGCTAATGTAAAAATGTATGCGCTGTTAGCAGTGTGTTGATCTTCTCTCACGAGGGGTGAAATGCTTTGTTATCGTTCGATCATGTCTGCGATGGGTCTGAAACATGGCTTCTCTCCAGCTTTTCGGCTCGCAAGAGTTGAACCTGTGTAGTAATGCACCAGGGCGAACAGGCGGTACCTCGTTCGACTTAGTAGGTGGGTAGGCTAGTAGAAATACTGGTTTACGGCACGAACTGTAGAGAGGTGTGCAATATCCCAAGAGAGTCCGCTATACGGTCTATCCGGTTCGGCTAGGTAGGGTTTCAGCTAGAGGCAGTCTATTTCTCTGTATCCCGTTGGGTGTTGTTTCCGAAAGGAGATAATGTTCAATGCGTAATCCAAAAGATTCTTGATTATCTATTTAGGTGTTCATGTCTTTTCGATTTGGATATTTAAACTGATTTTCAGGAGTCTTTTGAGCTTACGAGTTCCGAATGGAGCTGGGTATCGAGAGATAGGCGGCTTTTAGTCGTCACTTTACTTGGTCGAGCTGTGCGGTTGCTATGCAAGGTCAGGACTTGAGGGTGCGTATGCATTCTCTGCAGGGACTGTTGGGCGCTTCGGTGTGAACGGGACTTGTCAGAAGGCTTAGGTCGAAACTAGACTGACGGGTGGCTAATGCTATTCAGACGTAAGGTGGAAACTGAGGTCAAAATGCCAGGGAAGGGCTGAGGGCGAAAGCTTGATGTCCGTTCTTGGGCCGGCTAGTGATGATCCTGCCTCGTCGCCGAAAGGCGGCGGGGTAGGGGAGCTGGTCGGTAGAGGGGGTAGTAGTAATTGAAATATAACGTGTTTAAATCAAAAAAAAGAAATACACTACTCCTGTAATGGGAGTAGTGTATAATACTTTATATTTACGTATTTCTTTGCTCGTCTTCTAATGTTTGGCGGATATCGTTAGATAACCCTACCAAGAACTTTAGAACAAAGTAAACAATGATCAGACCTAATAAGAATTTCATGGCTGCTCCTTAAATAAGTTAGAAAATACCTCTCTACCTACTATGGGTAGAGAGGCAATAGACTTTAGTCTACGTAGTTATGGAAGAACCGATACGCGTCACCCAGGGTATTGAAGAAATGAATACCGCTATTAGTGACTACAATAGAATTAGCACTGTCTGCGACAAATTCAGTACCGATAGGTTTTACTACTGGTTCAGGTTCAATACCTTCAACAGAATGACGATAAGTCTTCATGTCACTGGCTACAGTGAAAGAAACACGATCTTTTTCTACATTAATGTTAGACACTTTAACATTAGTCGAAGAACCATATGTTTCCATTAAAGATTTTGCTTTATCCATAGCCCATTCGGTATCAGTATCGTAATGACCTTCTTCAGAATCCATTTCAGGGTTATTACCCAACAGAAGATAACTTTCTACCAATTCAGAAACTAACATAGTTTTCCTTTCTAATTTAAGATAAAATTTTACCAAGCAATTCGTTATGCTTAGTCAAATGATATTCGAGACATTCTTCATCGTTATCAAAGGTAGCTATGGCACCATCCGCACTGATTACCGTGTATTTAGCTGTACCAATGAGTAGTGTATCGTGAATAGTGTGGAAATGAGGTTTACCATTTACCGTAACACGAGGATCATTACAGGTAATAAAGATACCATGCAATGGTTTAATATTGTAATCGGTATTAACAGTGACTTCTTCTACAAAGCGATAGGATTTCAAATCCTCGATAACCTTATCTAAGTTCTTATAGAGAATACTTACACTAGAAGGATTATACTCTTCTGAATTGATAACTGTAATCAGAGATTCGTTTAATGATTTTAACATGATTCATTTCCTAAAAAAGATAGATAGTACAAAATAGAAAATACACTACTCCCTTTTAGAGGAGTAGTGTATTCGTGTTTATTTGTGGTTCACTAGATTCGCTCTGAACTTAGTGATCTCACACGCAATAGACATTGCCATAGACTCTGTCTCTTTGTTATTGGTGCGAGGAATCCAAATCGTTTGATTCAATTTAGTTTCCTTACCAATATTCAGGTATTCTACTTTAGTCTTAATAACCACAGCAGATACTCCATGTCGAATCATCAAGTTATTGAGATCTTTAGACAGAATCAGAAGCTTATCCAGATCCTCATGATTAGCACGATTAACAGCTTTCTCAAAAGTTTCCAGATATTCATCCACCTTTTTATTCAGTGAATTGTTACCTTCCAGTTTCACTAAGTCCGCAGTATACTTTTCAGAATACACCATTGATTTAGTAATGTCTTTAAGAGATATGTTAGAAACATTCTCAAACTTTACATCTTGATCGAACATCTCATTACTCCGGAATCCATTGATCCATGATGTCACCTACGTAAAACAACATTACGTAGATGAACAATACTGTAACGATAGCCAGTACTGCAGCAGCTATCGTTTCTTTACGATCTTTACTTAACTTCATTTACATTACCTTTCGTAGTGATTTTAGACACAGTTTTGTAATACTGCTTACCGATCATTAATAATTCCCCATCGGTATAAGGGAGTAATTTTTCTTCAGAGGTGTTATGGTAAGTTACTCCTTCGATAACAATGAACTTCAGATTCAATTTATCAAGCATTTCATTGATGGCATAGCGATTACGACGAACATGACGTTCAGATTCACAACTCGCCAAAATACCATGATTGAATTCATGACCACCATCAGTCATGAAAGACATATTGCCAATTTGATTACCGTACTCAGTAAGAAGCATTTCGACAGAAGTACGGTATAGTTTAATGTGGTCATTCAATACTCGGCGAAATACTTTATTTTTAGTGGTACTGAATTTGTACCATTCGGTAATAGCCAGATATAATGCCGCTGCACCAAGAATACCGACACAAGACAAGAAGATAATTTTAAACATGATGAGTTTTCCTTTATACAAAAGTTAGAATAGAATAAATTTCAGAAGATGGAGTTATATATGAAAAGAGTGAAATAAAGAAGAGAGATTGAAATCAAGCAATCCCTCTTCCACTTAGTGTCCTGATGCACTAGGGCTATTTAGAACGATTAGTATACTGCTTCTAACCATTCATTGAACAAGTCGTTAGTAACCTGCTCGTATCTATCGAGGAACTCACGTTCTTCTTTAGATAACTTATATCCGTTTAATTCCTTATTACGGAGGAATTGAGCGGTAAGGTCGAGATCCATATTTTCACCTCCTTTCTACGACAAGAATATTACACTAGGATACTCTCGGTATCCTAGTGTAATGTCGTTTATGTTTACTGCTAATAAAGCAAAAGATTAATGTTTAGATAAGATACCAAACATTTCTTTACTTAAAGTATCGAACCCGTTTAAAATCAGGAAAGGTTCAATCTAATGATATATATCTATTTTAATCTAAATTATAGACAGAAAGTTTGAATGAAAAATGGAAATCGAAGATAAAGAATATAAACAGATTGAAGCATTCTTAGAGAAACAAAAACCTAAGGTAAGAGCCAACGCAACAATCATTGAAGCGGAAGAAGACTATCCTTACATGTTGCATGGTTCAATCAATGACAGTATTGAAGTATTTACCCCTCGTTTAGCAGAGCGTTATGCAAAAGGATCTGAGGACAGAACAGTAGAACGTGTCCATGTAGCAGAAACCTTAGTAGGGTGCATCATGGGTATGGATGAATTATCTTACTACCTACAATACAATATTGACGAAGAAGAAGCAGAAGTCTTTAAAGGTGGCTGGTATATTTACGCGATTCCTTACCAGTATGCTTTAAAACCCAATGTTAACTTAGTATACGATGCCGGAAGATCTAATGAAGTTTGGTTAGTCCCTTACTCTAAAGAAACCAAAGAGTATAAAAGTGAAATCATTGCTAAAGTATTTTTAGAATCGATGTCTTATGCTAATTTAGGTATGGATGAAAATAAGAATACTTTAAGAAAGTATATCACCACTTACATTGCAGAAGTCATGAGTAAATCCATCAAGATTGATCAGTCTTCTAATAAACAATATCCTAAAGGATACTATAAAGTAGAGATTACTCGTACTACAGAAAATGGACATCATGTTAATCATTCTTTCAATGAAGACTTAGTAAGGGTAATCAAGATAGACAAAGATGAATACAACAAGAAGAAGAAAGTCATGGCACCTAAGATTCTTTACAAAAATAAAACTTTTTTCAACTGGTAGTACTTATATATGAAAAAGTTAACACAATCTGTTTATACTCCTTAGCAAAAACAATTGTTTGACTCGGTTCCTTATGTTTACATGACGCTCTCCTTATGTAAAACACAAACCTAATGCCAATGTCTTTACTGATCTGATTCATCGTGTTCTTCAGTAAAGTTTAGATAATCGGGAGATGAACTTATGATTAATTGGCGCTTCCACGAACAAGTAATTTGATTTGGGTTTCTTGTTCCTAGTTATGTTTGATGGCATAATTAGTCTCCATAATAGTTCTGGGCTATCCTCTCTACTCCTTATCGGGGTAGAGAGGCTCTAGCTTTTATTTTTACACTATTCTATTTTACATGAAACAATACTTTTAAACTTTATTTAAACCAGAAAAGGAAATACTATTATGGCTGAAATGACCATTACTCGCGCTTTGTCTCGTGCTAAAGTGATCAAAAAACGTTTGGACGAATTGTCTCGTGAAGCATTCGTAGGTTATGTACGTAAAGCAGAAGCTGAAAAATTAGGCGCTCAACAATACGCCAAGAATTCTCAATCTTGTTTTGATGAATACCAATCACTCTTGAAAGAGTATGTAGCGATTAAAACCGCCATTCACCAATTCAACGATACCAAAGAAGTGACTATTACTGAATTTGGTACCTTTACTGTAGCACAACTCTTGGTAGAGAAATCTATCCTAGAAGAGCGTCGTAAAGTTTACCGCAATATTCGTGAACAAAATCGTGTTGCTTTGAATACCATTAACGAAGCAGAAGAAGATATTGCCTCTTCTGTTTCTAAATACTTGGCGACTCAAGACAAGCAATTGAGTGAAACGACTCCTAAAGAATTCTTGGAAGATTTGGCTAGTAAATTCAAAGAAGCTAAACAAAAAGAATTGGAAGTGGTTGTGGTATCTGGTTTTGACCACAATAAATACTTGGAAGAAGAAGGTAAACGTATTGAACTCTTTACTGCTGAGATTGATACGATTCTTTCAGAAGTCAACGCCACTAACTCCATCAACGTAACTTTCTAAATAAAATAATTTAGAGTTACCTCTTTTATTTGAGAGGAATATTTAGTATTGTTCTAACAGACGCGCATCTGATCATTTTTGTATATCTTTGAAGTGTGTTTAGGGCTGGTTAAGATAGCGCGTCTACAGAATAGATTATTGTATTTCTCTCAATCCTGGAGGAATCCCCTAGCGGCAATGGGATCTGACTGTAAATCAGACGCGAAAGCTTCGAAGGTTCGAGTCCTTCTTCCTCCACCAGTTTTTAAAGATATGTTAATCACTTACCGAATATCAGTAAAGTGAAGACCCTTGAGAAGATATGTGAAGAGTCAGCAAGCAAACTAGACTACGTCCTAAATACTTATATATGTATTTAATCTAGGAATGATTAAAGTTATCCGCATACCCGCCCTAACTGGGTAAAATAATTGGGTAAAGCGCTACCACTGTAAGAAACAGTGCGACCCTTAAAGTTCTAAAGATCAAAGTTCTAAATACATAAAGTTCAAAGTTTTAAAACGGTTACGAAATTACCCATGATGAGAGAAAGGTAACCAACGAAAAGCTTTAAACCTATATAAGTTAAAAGTTCTATCAAATCCTACTGTTGTGGTTGATTAAGGTATTCACCCTTTCTGATTCCCGTAGGCTGGTTTGATGGTTAACATATCTCCCCTACCCCCGCCTCTACTTAGTGAAGACCGGACTAAGTAATGTATTGATAAATTGCTCTGCGACTCCTGCCTTTCCATCGACCCACTGGAGCAATTTATCACTGGCACTTCTTACGAGACCGTAATGTCAAAACGTGTCCTAATGGCTATTTGGATTGGGAATGTGAACGACATGGGTATAGAAAGTCCTTTTAGGATGGATAGTACTCTGGACATTACTATGAGATTACGGTCTCAACCTTATATTTCTGTAACCTAGTAACAGGTATAGAATGTGAGTTATTTTCAATTTCATGATGACTACTTCGACGCACTCTCTACCTATTCGGGTAGAGAGTGTACTTTTTATGTCTTTATAAAATCAAAAAAAAATACTCTCCCTTTTACAGGAGAGTATTTCTTATAGTCTAGTAATTCTCAGACGACATATCGTTAAACGGTCTAGAGGATGTTTTACCCTTCTTACATTTCTTACGATAAGCTTTGACTAAATCGTCTAATTCTAAACGATCAGTTACGCTGATAATATCATAAGTTAGTTTTTCTCGAATGTAACATTCCCAAATAGGATCGTCGTCATGAGTGACAGGGTCATCTTTTCGTACCTCGTACCAACCATTATCTAGTTTAATGGCGAACACTGATATATAGGTATCTTGTAAATGAGCACCGTGTCGTTTAATGGCTTTGAATATCAGTAGTAATTCATCGTAAACACTAGGGTCATCCAAATATTGTTTAATCAACTTAGAAAATCGCTCGGTGTATTTGTTTAAACGATCTTTGTGATTTACCTTATTTTTAGACTTATTAACGATTTTTACTGAACTGATATCGAGATTAAATAGATCTCCCATTCTTACTTCCTTTAACCAAATAATGGAGGATGTCTTTTAACGACCTTCTCTTTCAGTATATAAGCAAAATTTATCACGGTTGGTTCAGCGATTTGATCGATGATCACTTTGAATAGACTTCCATTAGGAGCAACCAAAAACCAATCAAAGCTTTTCATAACGCCAAAATCAACAGAGAAATACAAACCAGCTAAATTAATAGCGATTTCTCTTTTGCCATTATACCTGCTAAGAAGATTAGCCTCGTCCATGATTTGGTAATAAAGAACCGATGCATCGTAAGTTAAGCGTACTCGTTCATGCATATCTTTAAATTCATCACATTCGATAATCTTGAATAGTTTCCTTTCCAGATCTTTAATCAACTCATCGAGTTTACCTTCTCTTACTTTTGGTTCTACCTCTTCCGATATAGATTTGTTAACAATTTCTACAGAATCTAAATCAAATGTAAAAGCTTTAGACATGTTTATACTCCTGCACGTTTTCTTCTAATAATCTTAGAAGTCACGGCATGTTGGTTAATCAATTTAGCGTAGAATGTTTGCATGTCATGATTATATTTACGATTATCACCTACATCCACTACAGTTCCAATTCCCAATGGTGAATTCTTTCCATCAAGAGACTCCAGAACAGGATAGAGTCCTTTAATCTTTTCTAAGATATACGAACCCTCTCCTGAAATACGAGTACCTGAATCGAAGTTATGGACACACATGTAATCATCCTTGGTACTGGCAGTAACAACATGCCCAGGATGGACAGGATTCTCGTAGATAGTGAAGTCATTCTTATCTTCAATATCAAAACCAATATCTGCTTTCTCATTGATCTCAATATCGCCAGATAAAGTAGCATTACCATAGACACGAATCTCACCATTTAAAGAAACATCCTCCATGACAATAGCCGTATCAGTCACTACAACTTTACCATTCAGTTTAGCTGAACCTGTTACAACAGCTTCTTTCATGATAAAGCAGTTACCATTGATTTCAGCACTACCACCAACAATCGCACCGTCTTTAACAGTAGTCGTACCAGCAACAATTGCATAGTCTGTCACATGAGCATGATTCAATACAGAAGCATCACCCATTACAATAGCTTCTTTACCTACCCATGCCATGCTTCCTTCTTTGAAAGAGAGATTACTTTCTTTAGCGATGTAACCACCCAAGTCACCTTTCTTCACAATACCAAAGTCTTGTAAAGCTTTGATACGATAAACTGTTTGTCCATTGATAACAGTATAATCACCAGACAACATGATGAATTTATCATTATCAGAAGACATCTTCATCTTAGTAGGTGTTTTAGGTTTCTTAGGTTTATTGGATTTATTAGGGATGATGCTGTGTACGTTAGTCTTGGTAATCTCGCAAATAGCCAATGCGACATACACTGAGACAGTAGTGTTCTTATTAGGACTTAAGATCTGACTCAGGTTACCTTGAGTCATGCCTAATTTATCAGCTACCTTAGTGATGTTTAAACCACTTTTATAGATAGCCTCACGAAGATTTTCTTTGATCTTCAGGGTGTCTTTTTCGGACTTAACAAAAGTTTTCATTGTACAAATTCCTTTATAAAGTTTGATTAGAAAATTAGTTTAGCAGTTAGGAATATATGAATAGGAATCGAAAAAGGAGAAGTGCTCGTTACACCTCTCCTTTACTTAGTATCTTAAATACTGCTTGAGATACTAGGGCTAGAACGGAATGAAGGGTAGTAGGGTTAATACACCGCTTCTAACCATTCTGCGAGCAGTTCATCGTTCGCTTGATTATACCAAGCTAGGAATTCCTGTTCTTCTTTAGTTAACATTTCTCCACAGAGCTTTTTATTCTCTAGGAGCTGTGCCAAATAAGATTCCACATGATTCACCTCCTTTCCGCTATAGGGATAATCCTCTTATTAGTAAAGCTTAAAGAGAATGATAGCTACGAACATACATTATTGATGCTCGCACGTTAATAGTATATGTTTAAAACATATTAGAATGCTCCTCTCTACCTTTACGGGTAGTGAGGAGCGATATGTTTTATGTAATTAGATTTTGCCAATCCAATTTAATACTGTCTTTAGCAGAGGTGTGCATACCTTTCATTGAGATCAACATGATCTTTGAACCAGGCAATGCATTTACAGAAGCAATACCATTAGGATAACTAGAGATGTTAGGACCTGCACAATGTTCGCAATAACTATTGTTCTTACTGACACACATACGGGGAGATCGCATCATCACTTCTTTACCTGCTAATGAAGCAATGTTCTCTTCAGTAATCTTAATCGTTACTCCATTCTGAATAAAGTAGTAATCCAAGTACTTCTCATTCTTTTTAGAATCTTCATCGAAAAGAATCGATTCACCGTATTTGGTTCCACATTCTTTCCCATCGACTTTCAAGTTAGCGGCAGACCTTACTGCATTCTTAACGTCCACACCACCTTCTTGCGTCTCTAAACCCCGTCCAATAGAGCCTGAGTAAGCATCATTGACATAAGTAGAAAGATTCTTAGGATCGACACCTTTATTCAAAGGACGATTGATGTAAGTAGGTTCTTTCGTATCGTCCAATCCTTTAGCAAAACCAAAGTGATAAGTCAAACGTTTACGCGCATCATTAAAGACCTTACCTGAAATTGCAAATCCCATAAAGTCATCGTCTTTCAAGTAATCCTTATCGATCTTCTTCAACTCATCGTCAATCATGGTTTGAACAATTGGATCGTCTAACTTATCTTTATACTCTGTAAACAATTCCTTCTTACGTTTCTCTACAGCAGGATTAGAGATAATGGCTTTCTTCGTAATAGAAGGAACCACAGTCTGAGTAAAGTTAGAAAGGTAAATAGCATTCTCAGCAAACTGTAAATATTCTTCCGTAAAGATTTCACCTTCTACTAAGTCATTCTTTACTTCATCACGAGAACGCTTCCATTTACGAATAAACAGTTTCTCAACATCTGAAGGAAAGAATCGTTTATTGATGTAAGGCACTTTACCTTTAAAAGGATCAATAACCAATAAGTAATTCTGCAAGAGATTACCTACTGAAGTTTTGATTTCTCCCCAATTAGGAAAGATAAAACCATTCGGTACAGTAATCAGTTCTTTAAAATCCAATAAAGGTTTAGAAGTATCTTGACCATCGTCAATATACTCTTTTGTTCCAGTATCTTCATTTAAGTAGTAGTAGCCATTAGCATCTGCTCTGACTAAGTAATGTTCTTTTTCATTGGTACGAAAGATAGACAAACAACTCTTTACCCAGTAAGCATCTTTATACCATTCTCTTTTCATTCCGGTTAACCAGAATTCGTGTTTCGTCATTTCACACCTCTTGTTTTGATTTGGATCTCTTGTACGGCTCGCATGATGATGTCGTGAGATTGAGAGTCAAAGATGTAATTATCCAAACGAGATTCAATGGCTTTTACTGTATCGTTTACACCATCTGAAGACATTAAGCCAAACAAGTATAGATTGTAGGCCATCTCTTTTAAATCCATCTCAAAGACTTCTTTACCATAAAGAGATAAATAGCTTTTCAACTTCATTCCTAAGTTCACACCATCACGAATCAATTGAATTGCATAGAAACTATCGTCTCTCACTACAGACATGAATTCCTTAATCCGTTGAGAAGCACCGATCACATCAAACTCATGTTGTTCTTGTACTTCTACTTGTTTCTTACCTCGTAAAGTATTAATCAATCGCTCACGAGTAAACTTAGAGATCTTCTCAATGGTTTGTCCAAATTCAGATTCATCAATCGTTAATCCTCCTACAGTATTTAAGAGTTCGTAGAAGGTAATGACATTGTCTCGATCTGCTTCTAGAATAGACAAAGAAAAATCGACTTGCTCATTGTTCTCAATTTCAATGGCTTCTGAGTAGATTCGATATAAAGTAATTGGATCATGTACAAAAGATTCAGAAGAGATAAATCCAATCTCTCCCAATAATTCATCAAACTGATTACGAATAAAGTCTTTAATTCGTAAAGTTAATTCATTGATATCCACGTCGTCATTACTGCCACGGATCAGAATCTCTAAGTTATCTGTCCAATCTTCATGAATCCCGTCGATAAAATCAATGGCTTCTTTATACTCTTTCGCTTCTTCTGGCGTCCAGTAATCGTCGATAAAGTTTAAGATCAAATTTGCCATAACGCTTTATTCCTAATAATTAGAATTTAAATATAGGGTTAACTATATATGTGATGATTTCTATTTTCATAGCTATGGAAACAATAATAGAAATAATCTAAGAATATTCTGAATGAATCAAAAACCTTTCCTAACCCATTAGCTAATGGAGAATTTATTAAAATGTCAAAAATGGATAACCGCATTAGTTTGCATACTGGTATCCCCAGCTTCGATAAGCTCACTGTCGAAGCCAAAGGTATTAACCTAGCCCCGAACTTAGAAACCAAGTTTAAAAAGGCAAAGCGTCAAAAAGTACTCGATATTGATCCTAAACGTCCTTACGTGAAAGCCCGTGATGGCGAAGCTAAAGTTATTGAACGTGTCTCTGCTATTCCTGAAGAATTGAAAGATCAATTCTCTCAAGATGAATGGGATGCATTGCATGACTATACATTCGAATCTTTGGAATCAACTTACAAAACCATTAAGTTGATGATTGAAGCACCGACTAAAGCATTCAAAGAACTCTTGACTCAAGATGAGAAATACAAACCTTATGTTCAAGAAGTCGAAAAACTGAAAACCATGCTTGCCATGAATACTTCAGACACTCGTGATTTAGTGAAAGAAGTCAATTCCATTCGTAAGCTCTACGAAAACTTCTTAAATGAAGATGGTTCTGTAAAATCAGATGTACCTACTCTGGATGCTTACATTATTGAAAAGATCATCGACATTAAAGCACGTTACTTAGTTTGTACTAACCGTGTACGTGCGATTACTGAACCTTTAACGAAACATGTATCTGATTTCTTCTCTGCCATGAAGTTTGGTTATTACTTAGACCATCCTGAAGAAGCACCTGAAGATGTGAAGAAGTTCATTGATGAACGACTCTATCAATACACCAATACTACTCCACCTACCCAAGACCACATTGAGGAAGCCAATCATGTCGGACAATGAAATTAACGAAATCAAACAAGAAGACATTCAGCCTTCTGTACAGACAGAAGGTGTATTGCCTCTGTCTGATCATGTAGAAGTCAATGAATCTACTTTGGCTCCTTCTACTTTAGATGAAGACGAAGACGATGTAGCCGTATTCAATCCACCTGCTGAAGAGAAACCTGAAGAAGCTAAAGAAGAGAAAGATGAATTCATTTCTTTAGAAAATGATCTTCCTGTACTCGGTACTGTAAATACAGAACACGAACCTGTAGAGAAAGAAAAGAAAGAAGTCTCTAAAGAAGAAGTCGTACAAAAACTTCTGAAGATTGTCGGTAACGATAAAGACGATGTAAATCTTTGGACGCCTTCTATCCGTGTATTGGATGAAGAAAACAAACCAGTTTCTAAAGATGTTCTCTTGGATCCTAAACGTCGTATCTTGACTGATATTGAAAAGATTGACTATTCCGATCCAAAACAATTGGAAGAGATGATTCAGTCTATTTCTATTCCGGCTGAATCTCCAGATAACATGGTACGATACCTGGTAGAAAATCCAACGAACTTGGAAGAAGAAAATCCTACCATGATTGTTCAATCCATGTCGGATGCTCGTGAACTCATTTCTACAGACTATCGTATGTCTGAAAAAGCACTGAATGAAGACGACATTGAATTGACTCAAGCCGTTTACTTAGATGTGGATCCAACTCAACGTACTCGTTCACGTCGTACCAGTATTAAGAACACAGGTGGTAACCTAACAGGATTGCGTGCTAAAGCCGCCATTATGGATGCGCTAGGTATGTCTACCCTCTTTACCTTGGTTCTGCCTCACTCAGGCTTAGTAGCCATTGTGTCACCTCCTGTAGCTGCAGAAATCATTGACTTCCAATACATCTTGGATACTTCTAAGATTAATATTGGTCGTTCGATTGGTGGTTCTAACTACGGTACAGCGACTTGGTACATTAACGATAAGCTAGTCGATTTGTTTATCAGCAAATTGTCTTACATTAACTTGAAAGACTCTTCACCTGAAAACATTCGTGCGCTCTTAGACCCAATGGATATTCCTACTATTGCTTGGGGTCTGGCTTGTACCATGTATCCTGATGGCTATGTCTTTAACCGTACCGCCCTCTTAGACAATGGTAAAGCAGAACACGTACGTGGTCGTATCTGGTTGCCGGATATGGCAATCTATGCGAACTCTCGTCTCTCTACTCGTCAGAAACAACATCTGATTAAAGCAGAGAATACCGCCATGTCTAATGAAGAAATCCTCTCCTATCGTCGTGACTGGAAGAAAGAGGAAGAAGTACCTAAATTTGAACGTTTGATCCATACTCGTAAGATCACCCGTAAAGCTGGTACTGAAGTTCAAGACATGTACGTAGAGCTGGGACAAAGTAATATGGAAAACTATGTAGAACATGGTTCTGCATGGGATGTTTACATTAAAGATGCGATTTCAGAAACACTCTCCATGGCATCGGATGAAAACATTCGTTCTCGTTACTTGTCTGACAAGATCCAAACTACTGCACTTCGTGAATATTCTCACTTCATTCGTAAGATTCGTATTGAACGTTATTTGGAAGGTTCTGATAAATCAGAAACCATTACCATTGACATCGATTCTCAAGAGTCTTTGACTGAAACTCTGGATAGTCTCTCTAACGTACCTGAACTGCGTAATAAGTTGATTGAGATTGTCGTAGAATACATCAATAAACAAATCAAAGTCGTTTATGGTGTACCGACTATTTCCGAGTATGAAGAGAAACACAATGCTTCTCCAGTCAGCAATAAGATTGTACCGATTAATACGGTCATCGCTTTTTTTACACTGACCGCTCGGATTTATCAAACACTCGGGATCCGGTAACGGGTAACGTATCCACTGTAGTAGAGGGATCCATTAAGGATCCCCTATTCGGTGTGTCTTATGTCAAACGTTCAGAAGTCTATCCTGAATTAGAAGGAGCCGATGAAGGCGAAGAATCTGTACCCATTAATGTTAACAATGAAGACTTCTTAAGAGTCCTAGTGAGTTCAGGTGCGAAACCTATTAAAGACGATGGGGAAATGCACCTATCCTTACTATCGTTACATGATGCGTGCTATGGATTAGATACTCATGCGGAATATGGAATTGAGAATCCTGACGGTTCTTATCAGCTCTCTCACGATTCCCTACGACCCATGACGATGAAGAAGCCTTATGATTTAGTCGGAGAAGGATCTTACTTATCTTTACTCTCTGAAGAATTTGTACTCTTTGAAGTCTACCAGAATACTGGTATTACTTTACCTCAATGGTTACAGATGACTCGAGTAGAACACAAGGTAATTAAGAAAGCAGTCGACCGTAAGAAAAAACTGCAGACTTCGATTAATGAACAGACCAATCAAGAACTGAACGAAATGGCAAAAGAAGTAAAAAAATAAATCTGAAGTGGTAACTAAAAAAGAAGACTACTCTCTACTCCTTATTGGAGTAGAGAGTACTTCTGAATTTATGTCTTATATTATGCAAAGATACTCTTGTCCTTGGTTCTTTGCGATAACAGCAAAATCTAGTCAGAAAAATGTTGCTTAGCATTAAGCAACGGAAGAAGCGGAGACGACTACACTAGGTAGGGTCTCTAGCCAATTCCATATACTCGTCTACCACTTACTTACTACTCTACTCCTATACGGGAGTAGAGTAGAGTGGTTTTATGTTTTATGCTAGATCTTTCATCAACATAGGTGCAGCGTGAAAGAAGTCTGTTTGAGTAATACGACAAACAGCATAGACTACCCCAATTGGAATAATCAAATTGCGTCCTTCTGCAAAGTAATTGTTAATCGTAGAATAACCTACACCTATATACCTTGCTACATCTTTCAAAGTCTTATTATTACGCGCTAAAATGATTCTCAAGTTATTACGTAACTCTTTATTCATCTCATGGATGTATTGGTTATTAGACTTCTTAACGATGACTTCACCTGCTTTAGTTTCAGTGAACATATTCTTTTCCTTCTCTTCTTGCTTTCTCAAATGCCAACATGTCTTTCATTAATCCATATCCTTCACGAATACGGAAGTACTTAATATCAGGATCTCCTCGATAATCACGATTCCCTAAACGAGCAATTGTTAATCGACAGGCTTTCTGAAAGATACCTACATCGACATACTGGAACAGAGTATCAGTTTGTTCTAAATAGTCTTTAGAGATCTTAATCGCTGGTACTTCTACAGAATTGACAAAGTAGAGTACTTCTTTCATCTCTACTGCTTGTTTATACAAATCCTTACAAATAGCAGTCATGCCTTTTAAGGTTTCTTTTAACAAAGCATTATTAAGATTAATCAGCACTTGCGCATCCTCATCATCTGCTTGAATCTCTTTCTCTGCTAACTCCAGCATCACTTTAGTTAAGTAAATGTTTTCTGTTAAGAAAGCAAAGTCAGAAATCGCAGATTCCTTAGGCGTGCCTTTATAGAACTTCTCGATATTGACTTGGATTTGAGAGATGAGTTGTTTACGGTTATTGGGATCGATTGGCTGAGTCTCTTGTTCATTCAAGATATCTGTCATGATCGTACCGGATACTGAACCACGATGGATGACATCTAATCCTTTAGAACACTTGTTGTGCACCATCATGTTCTTAGGATTGATATTAGAACCCGTCTTAATACGGCGATTCTTTAAAGTCGCTTGACGCTTTTTAGCTTTAGCAGCTTTACGTTGATCTTGTCTAGACATGATAATTTCCTTTTACAAAAGTTAGAATAGAAAGATAGGATGGTTAAATTAAAATCCTATTACACTTTAATAGTATAGATTTATTTTAAAATAGAAAACATAAAAAAGAACACTCTCCTCTACCCTTTCGGGAGAGGAGAGTAAAACGAGTAAAGGAACTATGTGGAATTGCCACGCCGCCATAGTCAAATGAAAAAGCAAATAAAAAATGTTGAACGGGATTAAATACGTCCGTCAGTAAATAACCCCGCACAGACTACTCCAAAAGGAATAGTCTATACGTGATTATCTAATCACAATGGAACAAACATACATCAGGAAATGAAAGAGTAATCTAGATATACCCGAGAACTAGGGATTACTCCTTCATAACTAGATGTCGTCTGTATTTTTCTTATTAAGAGTCTCTAAGTGCGAATACTTGATCCTCATGCGGGCGATACGTTTATTGGTCTTGTATTTGGCAGAGGTTTCTACACCTCTTAAAATACGGTCGTAATGCATTTGTGCCTTGCGTTCGTTCTCCATTCGGAGTTGACGATTACTTAAGATTTTTCCCATTTTAAAACTAAGTGAAGTAAGATTTGAATTAAATAAAACAAACATTACCTGATCACTTTTTATTTAAAATAGAACCAAGGACTTGTATCTATTTCAAGGTATTCTTGACCAGGTAACATTTCCGCAAGAATGAATTGTCCATCGCCTAGATATTGTTCTACGACTAAACTATAATAAAGCGTAGGACTATTACCTAGTAAATCTGCGACTTCTTTTCCACTCATAACTTCATGCACATTGATTAAAAAATGGTACATGCAATCAATGTAACCGTTACATATAGATATTGCTAAATCGTCAAGAATATATGCTTCATGCACTAGCTTACTGTATAAAGTATCGGCTGTTAATTTAATCGCCACTTGATCTTTAAACATAGGTTCATGGGTATTGATCATGTTGTAATGACGATTGACTTCACGTCTACCTATATTCAAGAGTAATTCATTAATCACTTGAGCATGGTTGATCGTGAACTTATTTTGTACCATGGTATCGACGACCCTAAACGTAGGACCGATGTTTACCATGATTCTTAGTCTAGGTCTATTCATTTCTATTCTTTCGTATAAACAGTATAAAGCGTATTCGCTATTACCATTAATTGTCTAGGGGTCAGGTCAGGACTAATTTCCTGTTTAAAGAAAATTTTACGAGTCAAACCAAACTTAATAATCCCTAAACCTTGTAAATATCCAATCAAGTATCCTATAAAAGTCTTGACAATAATCACATCAATCTTATTGCCAGTATTCGCTGTTCTGAAAGCAAACTCCAATACTAAGCTATCAATTAGTTGTATAGGATCAATACCTATAGGAATACTGAATTCTTGTAAGATATCTAAGATATAGTTTAAAGAATGTAATCCACCACTACTGTTGACATTCGTATCATTAGCCGTATCGTAGAAGACTTCTTGTAAATTGACATAATGAGAATAGTCAGCTTCCCATTTAGGAAAACTGACAAAATCCATGTGTCCTAGTATAAGATCGTGTTGCATACCACATCGTACTCCATAGTGACATTATTCACCTGCTCATTCATCAGAACACAAGGATTACCCACTCTACGGTGTCGTTTACCAAATTGAGATTCTGCACTAACATCTCTAGGGATTAACTCGATTCCTAGTTTAGGATTCTGAAGAATATAATTAAAGAACTGAGGAAATAGATTCCCTAAATAGTTTATAAACTTCAAGAAGAATAAAGCAATGAAGATTCCCTCATCCTGTTCTAATCCAAACTTCAGTGTAATGATGTTACCAAAGCAATCCCTAATGATTCGATCATCAGTTACATCTTGATCCTCGAAGATAAACTCATTGTCTACATAAGCATCTTCAGGACTATAGTCGAAATAATCTACAAAGAAATCGTTCCACAATCTAACAGCCGTATGCTTAACAATCTCTTCATTAACAGGTAAAGAAGCAAAGTAGATATCTTGATAAGTAATGGGTGTAGAAATCAATAAAGAATAAATCGTTTCATTTAGTCCTTCAACACTCACTACCTTCTTAGGATCGTATCCTTTCATGGAAGGGTAATTAACTCTTCTAGAGAATGGCTCGTATCCGAATAGCAGGATACATTCTTCAGTGACTTCTCCTAGATTAATGTTTAAGAGTAAATCACTAGGTAGGATATATTCAGCTCTCTTCGGTACCATTACTATCCTCCCAAGGTGGTGCATCAACTGGTAATACTTTACCTGTCGTGATGAACAATAGATTCAAACTCATGATGTTATCGGTTTGTTCATGATCTAAAGCCACTTCACACTCAATCTCTTTTCCAAACCAAGACTCATCGACTACAATCTTAGCTTTACGAATAAAGAGCCGAGCAATAAATGCTAAGTAATCTTCTTCTAATCCTGTTTGAACATCATCCCAAACATGAGCAGGATTACCTTCAGAATCCACAAAGATTTTCTTTTGTTTATCTAAAGGTAATTCTAAGTAATTACGAACAAAGTTTTCAACATATTCGTAATCATTATCCGATAAGAATCCATCCATTCCATCAATCAAGTATTTAATGATTAATGAGATATGGATTTCAAATTCTTTCTCTAAGTATTCCCGAGCTTCTTGAAACTCTTTTTCTTCACTAGGTGTTTCAGGTAAAGAATCGATTTCTATCGTTGAAGTAGAAACAATAACCATAAAACTTTTCCTTTAATCAGTTAGATTCAATTTAATAGTATAGGTTTATAATTTAGATAAAAGTTTACCTAAGTAATTCCTACCTGCCCAAATGTCTCTATCGACAATATTGCGATGAGATAAGTCTACATTAATCCCAATAATCGCAGGAAAGTCATATCCGCAATAAGCAAAGAATACATTAGCTTCATTTAGCTGATCTAAATAGCTTTTAAACTCTTTATCTCGATAATAGTGTTCTTTCTTACCTTCTACCATCTTCTCAATAATCACTCGTCTAAAGTCTATACCATTTCTGTTAATAAAACCATGATAATTAAATTGATCTAGTAAAGCTTCTTTAATCTCTTTAATCATTTTCTCTTCTGTTTTATAAACTGAAACATCAATCTCTAAATAGTGAGCAATCCACTCTGCCATAAAACACAAAACATTAGTATAAGTTTTCATGATTCCTTTAGGACTCAGTAGTTCTAAATCAAATCGATAAGTAATCCCGAAGATGTGATCGCCTTTAAAGAATAAGTGATTATCTATCAATCTCTCAGATGCTCTATTAGGACGATGTTTACTTTCAATACAGAAAACATATTCTACTTGAGAATCTTTCAATTCTTCTACTAAAGTATCTTCGATTTCTTCCCAAGACAAATTACCACAACCACAACCAATAGCAGGTAATCTTAATTTCGTGACCCAATGAAATCCTTCTGTCTTATCGTAATCATTTTCAAAGGCTCTTAATCCTTCTAGCATTAAGTCAATACAAGAATCATCGTAAGGAGAAATCTTAGTGGGTAAACTGACTAGAGTTTCTGTAGCAGTAGAGTATAAGTGATATTTAGTTTTATTAATCTCACCGCTCTTACAAACTTCTCTGTATTGGTTATACCACCTAGGATATTTTTGTTTAAAGTATAGAGCTAATCCTTTTCCAGCAATGCCTTGTGTATTAACAGGAATACAATAAGCACTTTCTTTATCTAAGAATAAATCTTCTTCTACAATGCGAACAGACATGTCTTTATTCCTCTTCTTTATATTTAATCAAAAAATAAATTAAACATAAAAGAATCCTCCATTCCCCAATGAAGGAGAATGGAGTCATTATCTTTATTTAGGTAAGTATCGAACAATCGTATACTTTTCACGATCAGGCATGTATAAAGAAGTATAGATGTCAGCGTGTTCTTCCTCAGGTACGTATTTAGCCAATACTTTTTCCATCGGAAAATATACTACATTGTCCGATTCGTTTTCAGGTACAATTTCACGCAAGATATTGGTGACGTGGATTTCATCAAACTCTAAACAATCTAAAGCTAGATTGTAGATAGAAGCCCCACCAATAATCCACACATCTTTATACTTCTCTTCTAGAGCAGCAATCTTCTTCGTAAAGTCTTCAGGTGTTTCAATACCATAAGCATGAATAATCGACATGTTATCGTATTCGTCATCAGACAGAAATCCACGAGATTGACGATTGCTTACAATCACATTGGTACGATCAGGTAGAGGACGCTTGGGTAAACTCAACCAAGTATTCTTACCCATGACAATGGCACAACCTTTGGTTTGTTCTCGAAAGTAGTTTAAGTCTTCAGGTAAATTCCAAGGCATGGCATTATTAATACCGATGACATTATTACTGCTTTTGCAGACGATCAGTTTGAGAGACATGTATGTTTTCCTTTAATGAATAAGTCATATGTTTTTGTATGGCTTGAAACAAGTTATCCAATTCTTTAGTGACGTAACACAATTCAGATCTGGACAAATGTATGCCTTTAATGACTGAAGTATAAGAACCAAAAGTAAATAAACCTTTTTGACGATACAAGAGTTTAATCACTTTCTTTCCTTCTCCAATTTCAATCCAGTAAGTCCCATTGTACTTAAAAGGATTAAATCGTTTCCTACGATTGGCTTCTGTATTCTCAATCTTAATTGGAAAAGGAAAGGTATTTTGGTTATTTAAGAAACATTGTGTAAGTAAATGTAAATCCCCAATGAATCGTTTAGCGGTATCTGATAAATCTAATTTCATTTCTATTTAATTTCCAGTGTTAATTGCATCAGAAATAATAGATAGAAATTCCTTCTTATTCTTACTTACATTATCTTTAGTACGTGTGTGATATCGTACTAATTTTTTGGCTTCTTCCATTAGTCTATCTACAAACTTATATTCTTCTAGCTCAGTTAAAGCGGATAATGTATAAGCGGCTATTCGTTTATGTAATCGGTATTCATTTCTATCGGGCAAAAAGTATACCATTACTTCGTAATTGGCAAAATGTTTGGTATCGGCACTATTAACAACAATAAAATAATGTTCACTATCCTTTCCAGTAAAGGTAATGGTAAAGAATAGTTCTTTACGATCTTGTTCCGACCATTCGTCTGTATCCATCTTCTTAGGATGGAAAATCTTAATTTGATATTTTAAAGATTTACCATTATGTTCTACATGGTTTATATCTTCAATAAAACATTCTGCCGTATTACCGAAAGCATAATAGACTCCGTTGTTAAAACTGATCTGGTCAGTAGGTACTCTTTCAGTTTTATCAAACACTGCTGCTAAGAACTTCTTCAGTTCTAACTCTAGTTTGTCTTCCATCTTTACAGTAAGCTCGCCTAGCATAATCCTTACTCCTTAAAATAAATCTAAGACTTCAAATCCACTTGGGGACTCTACATCAAAACGTTCGTTTAATAAATCGCATAAAGCTCTGGCTTGGTTAATCTCAGAAGTCCCAAACATATCCGAAACGATATTGTTACATTTCTCTACATTGACTTTCAGTTCTGTCCAAAGCCAAGGTTTACTGTCTAGATATTTACGCCAGAGTTCTTTATACAAATAATAGGTTTCTTCCATCGGCATTTCTCTTAAAGGTGGATTTCCTTTTCCTTCTTCAATAGAAGGATAGCCTTTAATGAAACACTGGAAATGATGCTCAATAGAGAGACCATCGTTTAAACGCGCGTAGAACGCGCTGTAGCGCCTATCTCCCTTAGATGAGCATTCGTATCCACCAAACCTAGACCACGTGTATTTGCTCATTATCGTGCCTTTACGACCCCTTCCTGATGTTGGTACTTACCATCGTAGGGATTTAATGAAGAATCTGCATGTTCTGCAAAATAAATCGTCCCAATGCCACATCCTTCGTAAATCGTCATGATGAACTTAGTTTGGTTATAAATCTCCAATACCAATTGACCACTCCATCCTGATTTCAAAACCGTAGGCGCCATGTTCATGCCTAAACGAGCATAGCTACTTTTACAGAATAATAACCCAGTAAGATTATCAGGAATATTAAAAGATTCTAACGAATGGGCTAATACAAATTCACCAGGATAAATCTCCCAACATTTTACATTCTTTCTTTCAATCCTTCCATTGACATCTTTAAAGTATACTGCTTTGGTTTTATATAGTTTAGGTACAGCAATAGGAGCGTACTCATCACTCTCTAAAGGATCTAACCCACTATGCTTCTCCTTAGAAGAATCGATAACAAAGAATTCTACATCACTACCTAAACGAATATCGTATCCATTCTGAGATAAGCCATGAGAGATTTCTTTAGCAGTACCATCGAAGCGATTACTTAAAGAACAAGATTCTTTACTGGAAACAAAAGGATGGATTAAAGGCTTTTCTTGTTGAGATAACTGAATAATGTCTTTATCGGATAAATACATTGTTTAATCCTTTTCTATACTAAAAAATAAATATTCAAAAAATAGATTTAAACCAAAAAAAAGAAACCCCACTCCGTATAGGAGCAGGATTTCTTTTCTACCTTGGTTAGAACTTCCACCAAGGTTTAGGTGCAACGGCAGGGATTACTTTGCCTACACGTTTGCGGGCATTGCGAACGGCTTTGTTTACAGCTTTGTGGTTATGGGCACCTGCCACTACCAGTCCACCACCGACTACCGCACCGGCGAGAGCTTTACCGAGGATGATTGCTACTTTCTTAGCAACCACTTTAGTATTGCTTTCGGTAGTTACTACAGCAGTAGTAGTTTCAGTTACGGTATTGATGGTTTCGTTTACTTGAGCTTGGTTCATTTCAGTTTCCTTTTCAGTTTGGATAGATTGTTGGGTTTGTTCGGTTACTACTTGGTTGGTTTGTTTGCCGTCGAGTTTTGCAAACTCAGCAGCGATTTGAGCGTTGAGAAGAGCTTCGTACTCTTCGTCACTCATTCCGATGTTGTCAGGAATTGCTTCGTCGATTACTTTTTCAAAGTTCTCGAAACTACCTTCAAATACGTTTTCCATTTTAGTCTCCCTTATACAAAAGGTTAATAGGAATACTCTAGTACCCATGGATAGGTACTAGAGTATCGTAGGTTAGTTAGAAGCCGCTTTCTTGGCTTCTTGGTAATCCTTGAGAAGAGCAATCTCCTCGCGGATCAAATCCATCAGATTCTCATCTGACAGGAATCGTACATCGCTGTCTGTTGCCAGACAGTTGCGCAAGAGGACGCGTTCGTCCAAGTCTTTCGGCATTAGCTCAGAGAGCGTACGACGAGAAGACAACAAAGCAGGAAGAATGGTATCAGAAGGAGTCTTCATGTAGACACGACGGAACATATCGTACCGACTAAACTCCTTCAGCCATTCTTCAATGACTACCTTCTCATCAGCCTTAGCTTCGGCTTTATCAGCCTTAGCTTCAGCCTTTTTGATTTGACGCTTAACTTTAGCATCGTCTTTGTCCTTTTGTTCGGACATGACTTTTTCTAATGCGTAGCCAACGCCAGTTAAAACTGCTGCGCCCAAAAGGGTAAGAATGATTTTGTTCATGATGAACTCCTTATACAAAGGTTAGTGAAAAATATCGATAGAAGAGGGATTCTCCTATCAGGTTCACGTAAATAGTATATATCTGAGATTTTCTAGAATATAAAAAAGAATTACACTCTTTAGTAATGTATGACAAGCACAGACTAAAAAGAAAGAGAGACAATGCTATGAACATCGCCTCTCTTGTTATTACTATTTAGTAATAGAAGTTATCTACCCACTCATCTAGTAGGTCATTAGCCTGACTTGTCAACTCTAAGAGGAGTTCTTCTTCCTCTCTAGTTAAAACATAATCATTGGCTTGCTTCCATTGAAGCATTTGTAGACAATCATTATTCATTGTCGTACACCTTTTTTTCTAATATAATAAATGAATGCGCCTATCGTATTCTTTATAATGGTATATTTCTGAATTATATTAGATTTTAAAGGTAAAAAAAGAATATTACTCCCTACTCCCGTAAAAAGGAGTAGGGAGTGGTATTTATTATTTAAGCTTTAAAGTAAAGATCCTGATGGAACTTCACCAAAGCTTTGATAAATTCTAATTCACCAGGAATACGGCGATGATCTTCTACACGCTCAAACATGTCGATAAACTCTTTAGCCGTACCTGTAAAGAATCGATAGTTCCAGACATCAATCTTAGTAGAAGTTGTAATGAAACCGGCATCGACACAAGGATTACGATAGAATGTCCAATCGTCTTGTGCACCCACATCGAAGTTGATTTCACCTACACCGAATAGTACAACGCTGTTACTGATCGTACCCTGTGAAACCATGATGTTTCCAGATACATAAACATAGTCTTTAATAATGCCTTCATTACAAACACGAGCATGATCTTTTACGGTAGCGTTGTCTTGTACAATAGCGGAGCCATGCACTGCACCTTGATCAAAGACACTACCATTGTCTTTAACCTGAGCATTACCAAAAACAGAACCATAACCAAATACACGAGCATGGCCTTCTACAATCGCATTATGGAGTACTTGAGCTTCATTATACACATGAGCACTGCCGCGTACAATGGCATTGTCTTTAACTTTGGCATTATGGTAAACCATAGCAATATCGTATACCCAACAAGGTCCTTCGTGAGAGAGATTCTCTTCACTCGCCACGTATCCGCCAATATCTCCGGCTTTAACATCACCAAAGTCTTTCAAGGCTTTAATACGATAGACTTCAGAACTATTCACGGTAAGGGATAGATCTTTTAAGATCTCGTATTTCTTTTCCACTTTTGACATATTGTATACTTTGTCCATTATTCATTTCCTTTAAAATTAGGTTAAAAAGAAAAGATACCCCTCTACCCTTTACAGGTAGAGGAGTACGGCTTTCAATTACTTGCAGAGTTTCTCAGCACCCAATTCGTACATGAAGTCACGAATGTGTTTGTGCTGACCACCACGAGAACGAGCGTCTTTGCTGTCTTGGATAGTCAGGGTAGATTCGATACGACCATGTTTAACCACTTCAGTAGCTTCACCACCTTTTTCTTTAGGAGGCGTACGGCTGATGTATTCACGAGTCACCAAGTGCTCAGCAGATACACCTTTAGAGATGTGGAAGTTAGCAGACAGAGATTGAATCTCTTTATGCTTAGCCATTGCGTCAATTGCGACTTCGCCAGTAGCCAGAGCAGAAGCGGCAGTGAACGCATTGGTCACTTTGAATGCTGCTTCCAATTGCTTAGCATCGATGTCAGCACCGTGACCAGCCATGTAAGTCATAGCAGCATCAATTGCTTCTTTTTTGGTTTCCAAAGCTTGGGACTCTGGATTGTAGACCAGATGGTCTTTAGCGATGATATCGGCAAGTTCACGAGTTTGTTGATTAATAGGCATTTTGATTTCCTTTTTTAAAAGATTGAAAAGATATAAAAATAGTTACTTCTACATGTAGAAGGATAACTTAAAGAAAATGAATTCTGCTGTTACCTTCATGTTAATAGTATATTGTTGTAATATTTTAGAATATCTTTTCTATCTTTAGAAATCAAGGTAAATACCCATCAAAACCATCTAGAGTTTCAGGTGCAAAGGAAATAGGTTTATAGATAACATCAAACTCTTGCATTCCAATATAGAGTAAAGAGTTGTCAATCGGACGAATACGAATCCGTCCAGTATCGTACTGGAACCCATTGTCTTGGAAATCCAATACTTCTACTTTTAAGGATTCTTTTCTGTATCGGACAATATTCAAAACAGAATCATCTAATTCCTGAGGAGTGGGTACAGGATTCAGATAAGTATTCGTCGTGACGACATAGTTACCATCTTGAGTCAATACCTGATCAGCATAGACCCACCATTGAGCACCTAAATGAATTCGTCGATAAGGCTGAATGAATGCCTGACCTTTCCATCTTTTAGAATTAGGAGAGACTTTCAAACTGACTCGTGTATTCTTTAAGTCTACATTGAATCGCTTATCCCGAATATCTTCTTTAGTCACCTTAACACTCTGTCTGACCAAAGTCTCAGGTCGACCAATAATCAGATCACTTACTTCCATGGGAAATTCACTTCTTTCATTCACATGACGAAGTAAGTTCTCTTCTTCAGTCAGATTAGGATCAATCTTCATTTAAGATCCTTTCTCTATACTCAATTACCAATTCATGAATACATTGGTTTTAACTGGTTTCTTATCCATCTTAGCAATCTCTGCTAAAATAGAAGCCGTACCCGATTCTACAGATACGGTTTCATTCGCTAAAAGCTTACGAGCTGCTTTAGGAGAAACTTCGACATCCAAGCCGCCATGAGACACAATCGCCTCTCCTGCAGACATAGGCAAAGCAGGTTGATTCGATTCTAAAGAAGGAGAAACCAGTTTTTCAGCACAGCTAATACCAGGTTCATTCACGTAGTCAAAAGTAATTACTGTGTGCAATACTTTACAGTTTTTACCATTGATGACTTGTCGAGTCGTCAGAGAACGAATACTGAAACAAACATTCGCTCCTTTAGTCTCTAAGTCTTTCTTCAGGAATTCACCATAAGGTCCAGTAGGACGAACCTTGGCCATGATACCGACACATTTCTCTCCCGTTAGAGGATCAATGTATCCAGGTACCAACCAGATCTCACCAAAGACAGCACAAACGAGTTTTTCATCAATACGGATATTACGCTCCAAAAACTCCATGTCCGTTTGACCAGGCACTTTGGAAGGATGTCCGTATTCAGCTTTAATGAAACCACCAGCAATTCGTTGATTAAATAAAGTACCAGGTGCAAAGAACTTTTCTGCACCTAGTGAAGAGTAGTATTCATTCTCTCCAGTTTTAGGATTGATGTTTTTAGATTTGTGATCCAAAGCACCGACACAAATGGTGTAATAACCGTTTTCATCCGGAGTGAGAATACCTTGTTTATCAGTACCATCTAATCGGGTACAGCGGTAAACAAAATTAGACATGTTTAAAACACTTTCTTGTTTTAATATCTTAATACGTAATCAATCAGTTCAGTCTGAGAAGTCGGATTACACAAAGACGATACGACCCCAGTGTAGAAGTAACTACCGGTTAACTTAGTCAATGCAGAAGACGCAGAGAAGTTAACAGAAGATGCAGGTACAAATACCGGCATCACTTTATCGGGATCAATATCGTTCAATATTTCACGATAATACTGATTGATGTTATCTGGGTTACGAGCAATAATACTAATCGGAATCGCCAAAGATTCAAACGTATCACCAATCGACTTACCAGCATACTTACCCGTTTGGGAGAATACTCGTCCCATATCAGCATAGTTGATGAAGAAAGGCACTTTACCTTTCGTGACAAACTCTTTATAGGATTTACCAATCAGTTTGTCTTCACGTACTACCACTAAGCTCTTAATCAAAACACTACCAGGCTCGTAAGTGAGTTCGTAGTATTTCTCATCGTTAATGGTAATGGTGTTAATCGCATCCGGATCAGAATGTACACTTGCCATACAGTTGAAAATAGCATAATGTGTTTCCTCAGGATTGGTGATTAAGAACAAGCTATAAAAGCTAGTGTCGCTACCCACACGAGCAAGACCTACCATTTCGTAACGAACGGGAAATATAATCTTACATCCTGTGGTCGTAATCAGTTGGTTATTGACTTCTTTTAAAGAAGCCATAATTTTATCTTTATTACGAATACCGTATCTCATGGTAGGTCTATTCCTTTAATTACTCTTTGACAATTTCAATTTGTCCTGCTACCCATTCGATCAAGATATTGATGATGGCAGTAGAAACCACAGTAGTCGTATCCAAATCAGCTTTGGCATTTTCTGCTTGAATCAAGTGTTTCAAAATCAGACTAGCCATTGTATCTTTGAAGAACAATTCACAAACCACATCAGAAACCACAATCGGTAATTCAGTTTCCAAAATACGAGTACCAGGATAATAGGCATTCAAGTATTTAGAAATAATACCACGATATTCCAAAGTCGGTTTATCTTCAATGAATGCTTTCAGTTCAGCATGTTCGTCATTCTTTGTATTATCAATCAAAGTCAATACAGAAGAAACAATCGCATCAAAAGTACGCGCAGCACGACGAGTGTTGTCAATCGCATTCGCAGTAGTCAAGATCAATTGACCACGACGAGCCAAGTCTTCAGCATTTTCATTAATCGCATCCAGTTGGCGATAAGCCATTGGATTACCACTGTTCATGATACCTACCAAGATATCCGCTTTATTAGCAACTTCGAAAGCAGCATAAACATCGTAGAAGACATTAATGGTTTTGGTTTCTACAGAAACAGAAGAAATCATGGTTTTAGCAGAAACTGCACCTGAATACATATTCGCAAAAGCAAATACCACACGAGTACATGCTACTTTAAAGAACAAGCACCAAGTTTTCAATTCAGACTCAGAAATTTGCAAGCCACGAATCGGCTCTTTTTCCAATTTCTCAACAGCCAACAAAGCAGTCAGATACAGGATAAAGTTTTTGTAAGTGCCAGCAGCATCATTGATGGTGTGGTTAGGTTGTTGCAACAGTTTCCAAGTATCTTGGAATAAATCACCACCAAATTGTTTCGTATAGACTTCAGACAAAGTCATGATACCTTCATTGGTTTCATCGTCTTCAGTGCGAATCAATTCTACCAACAAACTGTTTTCAGGATTTTCAAAAGTCGGTTGAGTAGAAGGACCTTTTTGTCCAGGATTGTACAAAGACATCAAGTTTTGAATACGAGGCAAGATTTTCTCGTAAACAAAGCTTGGTACTTCAATTTGATTGATTTTGAATTGAGAGAAAGGATCTACTCGTGCAGAGAGTCGTTCACTGACATCAGCGACTACATCACGAATAATGGGGCTTACTGTATTACGAGTAAAACTCAATTGGTTTTTAAGAGGATTGATGCATTGCTCTTCAATGGCATCGTAAGCTTGATAAATTGCCGCACCTTCGGTAAAACCAAATTCAGTATAGCATTTATCAATCACACTACCCAATGAATGTTCTAAACACTCTTGAGAAGCAATCAAGCTTTCACTAGGCATAGCGTTTTGTACCAAAGCATCCAATGCAGTACCTGCTACAGCCTTCAATTTAGTACCAGGCAATAAAGTACTTTGTGCAACATCATTTGCCAAGTTGATTAAGTTTGGTCCAAACATTTTAATTATTCTCCCTTAGCAATAATCCGACGTTGCAGTTCTGCTAACGTCATCTCTTCCAGAACTGGTTGATAAATCAGTTCACCCTCTAGTGTACCAGATACTCCTGCTACATCACGAATTAATCGTTGAGCAAAAGTACTGACTAATGAAGCTGCTACAGCCAGTACAGTAGCATTTTCAGTATCTTTAACCATTTGATCCATAGTTACGTTTCCTAGATCTAAAAAAACAAAAATAGTAAAGCTTAGAAATAATAGAGTGCTCTATTGACTAGAGCACTCTTATATTCCTAATCAGGTAAAGTAATCTTTATTTATTCGACAGATATTCCTGTCCAATGCGTTTAGACATTTCCACCAGTATGCTGTTGGACATACCCATTAAGAATGGACTGTTTACAATACGATTATAAACCGATTGACTACCAAAGACAGCATCAATCTCTTCACCTGGTTGATTATCCTCAGTATTGATCCGAGGAGATTCTTCAAAGACATGAGCAATAGTCGCCTTTAACTGGGCACCAAAAACTAATTTCGTAATATTCACATGATTCGCTACATCATGCAGTGTGCTAAGACACATCCCTAACTTTCATTAGGATACTAGACTATATCAACACCCTGTATTAACAGGGGCTTTCTTTTTCCATTTAAAGCTCTCGCTACCCGCTTGGGCCGTACACGGAGGCTAACCCGTTAGTCGTTGAACGTTCCTATTGTAAAATAGGCTTCGCTGCTGACTACCCATTGTATCATCCATTACGATTGTTACTGTATTTCTAGAATACGAGTACGTAAGGCTTTAGGGCTTCCCAGCAATTAAAGAAGAGATCACTTACCAATTACTCAGTAAGCGGACAGTTAATCTATCGCCTTGAGATAAATAGTTTTTGCTCGTAATAGTAAACTTAATTACTGCAGTATCGAGTAACAACGGATTACCATTTACTCGATAAGTATCGTCTACCATTCCAGTATAAGGCATCTTACCTAATGCCTTTTGTCTGGCTACAATCTTAGAGTCAGATAAGTTTGCAATCTTCCTCAAAGATTCACTCATGTCTTCTTTATCACCATTATAGAATACTTCTACTTTATCTACTACACCTTTTACACTACTCTTAGGCACATTAGCAGAAATACTCTTTAAGAGATCTAAAGATTCTTCATCAAAGAGTTTCGTATCATTTGTTAAAGCATCCTCAATAAAGCATAATGGATCATCTACCATGACCTGAGTACCAGGCTTAGCCAATCGATGAATACTTTGTTCAAAATTCACAACAACCTCTTTAACGACAGTGGTTTGAATTTCAGTGTCTAAACTCAATCGTTTTGAAATAGCAGTCGAGTCTTCATACGTATAAGGACTCTCCATTAATGCTACTCGTACTAATTTACCAGGCTTGTAAGCAATGCCTTTGGGATTTAATGGATCCTTAGTAAAGAATCCAGAGTGATAAGCAATCACATCACCTGCATCTAATTTATCTCCTACTTTTACATTAGAGACAACATCATGGGGCATGGTGAATCCACCACTGCTACCGAACTTACGACCAATCTCTACATGACGTAAAGAGCCATCTTCGTATTGTACAGTAACAGCATAGTCATTGACTTCAATGACTTTACCTGGTTTATCTGCCGTAGCAGCAAAAGTATCTCCTGCTCTTTGTACCAGTTTATTATCATAGCCCGTACGAGTAGGCATGACGTGATAACCAGTAGCAGGAATACTGTGAATTTGCTGAGTCCCTAGAAATACTGAGCGTTTTGGCTTACTTCGAATAAGACAAGCATGATATTCAACATCCTTGTGATATTCTTAATAGTTAGACTATATCTTACTATAAGTTGGTTAAACTTATAGTCCGTCCGCTTCAGGAGTCCGCACTAAGCAGACTCCCTACTCTACTCACTTCCACTCGCTAATCCTTATTTACTAGCAAGTGTGTTTTCGATAGTCGTTGAACCTTATTCTACTATATATTCAGGAACAGTAACGAATATGGAGTTTTCTCGACTATGGTATTCAGTAAACACTCTTCCGTCTTTCTTGACATTTAGCTTTAGTTTAATCCTACTAAAGTATAAATCTTTCTCATTATACCCAGGAAGGTTCTTAACTTCTGCTAAGAATGTTTCTTTATCTTTCCAATAATCAGGAAGTCTATCTTTATCCATGTTCTTAAAAGACAGTGATAGTTTTCTACGAATTACACTGTCAATCTTACTTCTAGGAATATTTTCAAAAGCAGAATCTTGGCTGCGGATTTTCTCTATTATCTTGCTTTTTACCATCTCAGTTTGATTAGAACTGCCCTCAGGTATATCGCTATCCTGAGTTGGTACAAGATACCTGTCAAGAGGTCCCCGCAATTCAAACGGTTTAAGGACGACCCAATCTTTGTAATAGAACCATTTATAACCTCCTACATCAAGCTTATTTTTACACCGATACGAAATAGTTGTTTTTCCTACGTTAAAGAAATTACCAGCATCTACCACTGACATGAATAACATTGGTTTTTCATTTTCATTGTAAACCAATACAGGTTCTAATTCAGTTTTCTTATCAATCAATTCTTTTATTGGGTCTAATACTAATCTCCAAGGATTAGGATTATCTCGGAATTTAACTAAGTGTGTATCTGGGACAAATGGTTGTTCTTCTTTAGCCAACCAATGCCACAATGTAGTCAATGGCAAATTTAAGTATTTTGCCGCATCGCTTAATGTATCAAAGTCGTATTCTTCAGTAGTTAAAATATTTTTAACAGAAACAGGTCTTTCTTTTTCAGTTAGAAAGATTAGATTTTCATCAGGAAACTCTTGGTCTGGTCGACAGTACTGCCATCCTTCAGGATAGACCTTGTGAGGATTATCCATACGACCAGTACCTGTAATTAAGTCTTTGCAAATACCTACATGTTTTTCGCAGGCATTACAGCTATCAAACAAGATTATTTCTTTAGTTTCCCAATTCCTAGCTTTTACAGGAATGTACTTGTTGATATATCCGCCTTTATCAAAAGCTCTTCGGATATTTTCCTGGTTGGTTACTAACTCTAGATTCTCTAAACGGTTATCGTCTTTAATGCTGTTGACATGATCAGTAACCATGTCTTTAGGCCATTCTTTGTATTCAAGAACGTAAGTCTGAATAACTAATCGGTGAATAAAAAATTGCCTAGACTTAGTACCGTCAGAAAGCCTGATGAATAAATAACCATCGTTAGTCCTACTAGGTTTAAGTTCTTTAACTTTATCGAATAACGTAGAGATAACTCTACCATCTTTACTAATAAAGTATTTTCCATCAAAACCAGGTATTTCTTTAAATGTTTCATTGTTAAATTGCATTGTTTTTAACATTTGTATTCTCCTTAGGAATATTTATCAAAGGGTTGTATCAAATGTTTTACAATGCCAAAAATATTTCACATTGTTCAAATAGCTCTATTAAATCAATCGTCCATATCGCTACATGGCATCATCATCATCGCAGTACTCCATACGTTCTCTGGTTTCAAGTCAGGATTCATTTCTCCTGTGCCTGAATTCTCAGGGATACCGTATAAGTTAGTAAACTTAGGATTAGCAGGAAGGTATGTACTGATACCCGCATCTGAACTATCCTTAGTTGCTTCGGATACAATGCCAATAGCGTTTAAGTGGTGTTGTCGTGTTCTTTTCACCATGGATTGTTTAGAACGACCACCATTACCTGTAAAGGTAATTTCTTCACCTTGTTTTAGCTCCTGAATAGGATTCAAGGTTTCCACAATACGTTTTGTGGTGTCTTTATTAATAGCCATCCAGACTGCTTCAGGATTCAATTCTACTGGGTAGTTGGCTTTGATACCGTGACGATTGTGTTCACGCAATGCTCGTACCAAATGCGTATACACTTCACCTGCCATTCTTTCAAAACCACGAATCCTTTGTTCAGACATGTCGACTTCATCTTTGTGTTTATAATCCACTAACATTTCTACACAGCGAATCAATAATCCACCAAAGTCAATAGGTTCTTTCATTTCGATCAAAATCCGTTCAGTAATCGGATCGACGAACATGTTATAATAAAGATCAATTTCTTTTAAGTAACGACCAGGAATCTTAATGGATTCTAAGAGGTTAAAGTATTGCTCTTTTTCATTCAAGTCGTAAATAGACAAACGATTCAAATCCGGAATCTTACTCAAGCCTGCCATGATTAAGCTTGTGATTCTGTCTCGTTTAGATAAGACTAAGTGGAAGTCATTAAAGCGAATGGCATATTCATGACTTTCTAGTTTCAATCGTTTTCCTACAGGTTCAGTACGATAGTATTTAGGTTCTAGAGAAGCTAATAATTTAGTAATCCCTAATCGGTAGCACAATACCAATCCAATTGGAATGGCTTTACCCATGATGTCGATATTCACAGTTTCAGTAGGTGCTTTAACGGGATCTAATCCACATAAAGTTTCAATCGTACCTAACTCTATTAGATTACCATCTTGGACAGAATAGAAAACATTATCTGGATCGATTGCTACAGGATATTTCTTCTTGTGTGTACCGACAAAAACCATATTAGTCGTTTCTGCCTTAATCACGAAGTCCCGACCAAATCGCTCTTCTGCACTCTTACGATCGAAATACAGGAAACATTCTTTAGTCGTAATGGCTTTAAAGTTACGAGACAATACGGAATACACATAAGGTGCTTTTAAGTGATTGTCAAACATGTCACCAGAACGAGTCTCTAGTACATCTTGATTTTCATTATCAAAAGCATTCTTACGAATACCAGCTACTAACCATTTCTCGTAATTGAATGCACGAGAAGTATCTCGAGAAGAAAATGTCTTACCAAAGTAGCTAGACAAAGATACAGTACTATCATCAATCTTACGAATGGGTAGATCGTATCGTTGATGGCAATAGGTATAATGCTTACCACCAATCGTAAAGGTACCATCGGGATTAATCTTAGGGATCTTAACACGAATCGTAGAAGCTTCACCTTCAATCGGTTTAATCTTCATGGAGTAGACTGTATAGGCACCAGAAATATTCTCTACTTCTGATTTCTTAATATCTTGTACGACTACACCTGCGGATTGTACCCCTATCATCATTGACGCTACATCACGTTCTAAGAACTGAGTAATGTATTTCTTATCGAAGGCTTTTAAAGTAGAAATACCTTTAGTGTCTTCTTCTGTAATCTTCAGTTCTTCAGGCTTGATATCAATCATCTCACCTACAGTTTGATTACTCTCTTTACTTAGTGTTAAGGTATTGTACTTACCAAAAGCTTTTCGAATCCCATCGTACTTACTCACTGTCATGGGATTGCTTTTCGCATATTCCTCTAAGACTAACTTACCTTTAACAGTAGGAGAAACAGGAGCATCTGCTCGCTTCACTAATACGACTTTATCTTCAGGCTTATAGTTTTTCAAATCCAATACATCAGAGGTATCAAATTTACCACTTAAGACTTCATCAAACTCTGCTTCTTGTTCAGTAACAATAGGAACAATATTGCTGACTTTAGTAAGTTTATTTAATGCCTTAGGATCATCGACTACTTCAGTCAATTCTTCATCTTCTTCATCCAAGATATCCGAGACGATTTGTACTTCTTTATCTTCGTGTACTTCACCTAGCTCATTGTAGTAATCTTCTTCTACAGGAATCTCTTCATCTGTTTCAGAATCTTCAGAATCGACATCTTCTTCCTCTTTCTCAGCATTTCTCAAATCCTGACCATACTGACGCTCGTAATCTTTAGGATTATAACGATTGACTTCATCGTCTTTGACGACTACATCATCTTCATCCTCTTCAATACCAGCATCATCACTTGCTTCCAGATTCTTCTCAGCAATTTCTTCTTCAGTTAATTCAATACCTTCTTTTGTCATTGCAGCAGTATGCAATTTCAGTAAAATATTGATAAACTGTTTACTCATCAGGCGAGCATCAATCTTACCATTAGGATTCTCAAAGCTCTTACGCCAATCGTCTAATAAACCTAGATTAAATACTGTAAAGACATTATTCTTCACCAATACAATATTAATCTTATTCAATAGACTCTTAGGCATCTTAGCAAATACAGATTTCTCTCTATTTAAACCTAGCCATTTCCACATTTCCAATACAAAGATATTCTCTAAGTTATCTAATTTCCTAAATAACTCTACATTCATCCCAGTAATGGATTTCTTTAAACTAGAAATAGGCATCAATTCATTCGGTACATTAATTACCCAGAATTGATTATAATACCCATTATAGTTATTCTGTACATCTACCATACCTTTCAATACAGTATTCAGTACATTCATGTTTTTGTAATACCCGACATGAGTCGTATTACCCAGATACTTATATCGCCTATCGATTAAAGAATAGTTCAGTACCAAAGGCACAATCATCTCAGGCTTGTACTTATCCATCTCGACAATCTTTCTAAATCGTCGATTCATCTTCAAGTACTTCTGTAATTCAATCACCTGAGTCGCACTCTTAATCCCTAATGTACCCAATCGAGAAGCAATATCCATGTAAGTATAGATAGGGACTTTTAAAGAGCCTTTCTTAAATAAAGCATTCTTCTCACTCGGACCTATATCTGCACTACTACTCGGAACATAGTGGTAAGCAGATTGTTTCGGTAAGAAGAACTGACTAGTATTAAAGATCCTGGGATTCCCATAGTGGGTAACGATTCTATTCCCAAGCTTTAATTGGAATTGTTCAAAGTTAATCATTCTGAAAAAGCTTCCTTTAAACAGCAGTTTATAAAAATGTTAAATTTAGGTAAAATATACTCTCCAGGGATGAACCACTGGAGAGTATACTTCATCAAAATGATTTCGATAACCTTAAAGATTATTCCTATACACTAGGGACATCAGAAAGGTTATGGCAAACAAATTTAACGGTATCGTAGTTCACAGAATAACGTATAGAACCATCTGGACCTACATAAGCCCGTTTTTGTTTCTTGTACTGAATAATTTCGTTACGAGCTTCTTCAGTTAAAGCAGAGAGAATATTCTCTCTATCCCCGTCGAACGGGACTGGTTATAGATAGAAATTTTGATTAATTAATACAAGTAAACCCTATATAGAAGAGAAATATTTGTTTCTCTTCGTAAGTCAGTCTGCAATTATTGTAGAGTGTACCTATATATGAGATTAATCGAAATATCTTAAGGTAACCAGAAAACGGACTATATCATCACCGACATGCTTGTGCTACCAACACAAATGTTTCGGAGTACAATGGTTAAGATTGTACTGGTGCATAGAGGCTTATCAGACCACTGCACCTGCCCTCCATTTCAGGATTGTCATCACGACAACGCCTTACGCCTTTCGGCTAGTCTCTGAACACAAATCCTTCTCTTACTAGAGAATAGGATTCTTCGCTGCGGATTGCCCTACTGATTTATCTCTTTTACTGTACTCTGGTTAATTACTCCAGACCCTACTGTGTATTACTACCAGTAGTTAGTGTATAAATCTTTTACAGAGTGTTCCCGTCAATTAGAAGGGTTTTGCTTAGTTGTGTTTCTACAACTTTGGGGACCTCGACTTTTTTCAACAAATTTTTAATTTAAAGAGGCAATTAGCATGTTACGCAATTACCATAAAGACATTGATAAAACCTGTTTCTTCCGTGATACCAACAATGGTATTAAGTACTATACAGACATTGATGGTAATATATTCAGAATAGCAAATGGTGACATGAAGGTCATTACACCAAAATTCATTGAAGGCCAAAAATACGTTTATATCCAACCTTTAGACAAATGGATTCGTGTAGCTAATATTGTTAACTATTCCTTTAAAGGAAAGTATCAAGATGCATTTAACGAATTAATGGAACAACAAATTATCTTCTTAGATGGAAATACCAGTAATATCCATCCATCTAACATGATTTGGGGAAATGCTAATTCTAAAGACGATAAAGAAGGTTTTAGAATCATTCCAGGCTTTGTACAGTACAGAATCAATCGACAAGGTGTTATTAAAACACCACGAGGTGGTTTATTAAAAGGACGTCCTACTGAAGGATCTAGTTCTCCAGGTGCTAAAACCTATTTGAAACTGAATCTAAAAGCAGACGTCAGTGGTAAAGTAAGAAATGGTAAAGAGTATCCTTACGTGTTAGTAAGTATACATCGTTTACTGGCATTAGCTTACCTTCCAATACCTGTTAACTTCTACAACATGGATGTTAGCCACATTAACGATGATTCCTTAGATAATCGAATTGAAAATCTAGAATGGGCTTCTCGTTCAGCTAACAATAATCGAGCATTAGAAAATCAATTAGTAGCTGGTACCAATCCTGTCTTAATTAGAAACTTCAATACGGGTGAAGTCACTAAGTTTGGTAGTATTGGTCAATGTGCTCGTTTCTTCAGTATCCACAAAACGAAGATTACTAATTTCTGTAAGACTAAAGGACAAAAGGTATTTCCGAATGGTTATCAGTTCTGTAGAGAAGATGAGTTTACAGAATGGGGAACCACTCCTTACAATTACAGTAATGATAATGCTTCTAAGTGGCAGAATAGTATTAAGAGAAATGCTATTGAGACGCTTTTGGATATTAAACTTCCATTAAGCATTTACGATGAGAAAACTGGAGAAAGTTATTTGATTGAAGACCCTACTGAATTAAAACGATTCTTTGGTTTATTGCCTGGTTATAAGATCTTTAAATAAAAACTTGTTTATAGATAAAGTATAGGATGGTATTAGGGAAGTATTAAGTTACTTCTCTAATATTATCGAGGTAGTCACCTTCGATCCCCACCTTGAGCCGAGAGAGAAGCTAACGGCGGACATAAAGAAGTAATGGTGTCTACACCATTAATAGGAAACTGATAGAATGGTTCTACGGTTTCGTCAATTTCCCAATCGTCATTTAACATACGACGCTTTTCAGCTTTCGTGGTCGTCATGACTTTGGCAAAGCTAGGTACATTACTTTCAATACCCGTAATCGGATAACGTACAATACTGCTCGGTGCATTATCAATTAAGTGTATAGTAGTAATATACAGCAATTCAATAAAGGTTAAAGGCGTGACTAATTCACGGCTTTTATCCTTAGGCAATTCTTCAATACCATTGAGTATCTTAAAGGTACCATCTTCGCCTTTGTAAATCAAAGCAAGATATCGACCATCTACTTCAACAGGATTGTGTCTTACACTTGTAGGACGGAATCGCTGAATCAATTTCTTAATCCCTTCATCCGACTGAAACAAGTCATGCCATTGCTGTGATAAATTCACTTCTTCAGATTTCAAAGTTTTCTTATTCACCAATCGAACAGGTTCTAATGGGGAAACAAACTTCTCAGCTAAAAAGCTATTCTTAATGCCACGTACAGAAAAAGGCAAGCATCCTACTAATTGCTGGAATAAACCGACCATGGTATCGTTAAAACCAATATTGGCTTTATCGTTTAAGAATCGACCTGAAGGTTTAACAGCCGTAATCACGTTAGCTGTGCCATTAGCTACAGTACGTGAAGCCCATTTACCTTGAATCAATTTCTTCTTACCATGTCCTGTGATTTCACCTAAGTACATGTAAAGCTTTAAAGCAGTTTTCTGAATCGCATTGCGTGTAGAGTTTACCGCACTCAAATTCATCTTAGTCGAAACACTAGACAAAGAATTCGCTAAAGAGATTAACTCACGATAGATTTGGTTAATCTCGTCATGATCTACCATCCCTTCTTTAAATTCTACATCTCGATAACCTGCTTGTAAAACAATAAACTTATCGAGTTTATAAATCCTTCTGTGTTTCTTTAAAAGCTCATTGAGTTCTTTACGCTTAGGAGAATTGGTTTCAGGCATGACTAATTCATCTAAGTACTGCATGAAGAAGTCGTATCCTGTTTCACCATCTAGTGCATTAGACTTATCAAAGAACTTCGTTTCAGGATTCCATTTAGCAAAGGTGACTCCGTCCATGATTTCTTCTAATAAAGAAGAAGAGGAAACCAATTCCCGATAGACTACTGGGTGGATAATCTCGACATTTAAGTCAATATACGCTTGCTTGGTCATCCGCTCAGGAGAACCCATTGCACCGAAGATTTCATTAGACCATAAGCCTTCTGGATGTAACTGATAGTTAGCACCTGTAAACATCTGGGTAGACTTAACAGGATTTAAACTACGATACAGTTCACCTTGGTTTAAGTTCAGTAAACTAAGATTAAAAGGCTTTTGATGATCAAGGGCTTTTTTGATCTTATCGTCCATAAAGTTTCATGACTTCCTTTCTGGTTAAAAATTCATTAAAGAAATAAAAGCGGTCTTATCTATATAGCAATAAAACTATATAGAAGATATGACTACTTTGGCTTGTAAATAGAGCCATCTATAAAATATTCAAGCTTTAATTAAAATTAAAACAGGAGTACTTACATGGCGATTAAAAATCGTGTAGGTAAAGCTGTAGCCGATGACTTGGACTTTAAGTTCGATTTTGACAGCTACGAGGATCAGTTCCCAGATCATTGGGATACGGTATCCGAAGAATACAGTAAGGCTGAAGCTTCTCGTTCCCCGATTACCAAAGCTCGCAATAATATTGTTGCGGGTTTAAAAGACGGTTTGATGAACCGTACGGGTATGGAGCAAGTATTAAAAGCAGCCTTCCCATCCGAATACGGAGAATCCTACGATAACATTACTTCTGTATTGTCGGGTGTTTCTGAATCTTCCGATCTGGTTAAAAAAGAATTTAACCGATTAAAATCTCGAGGTAAAGCTTACCTTCGTCAACTCGCTCCCGTAGGGGATATGGTTGGTTTAAATAAACTAACTAATAAGTTAAACGAGTGGGGTAGTGAGGATTCGGATACAGATACCTACGGTCAAAGTAATATAGATAAACAGCGTGAACGCGAAGACAGTATTCAGGCTTCTTTAGGCGAATTATTCTCCATGCAAAACCGTATGGCTGAGCATCGTTCTAAAATTGCAGAAGCCAAAGAAAATCAAAAAGAAGCCGTAGAAACTGTTCGTTTCCAAGGACAGATTAAAGCCTTAGCTTCGATTGATTCTTCTTTAAGAAATCAAGTATCCTTCCAAAACAAGAATACCTTCAATTACTATCGTAAATCGATAGAAATCCAGTTACGTAAGTATCACCTCTTAAGTGATATCTACAATACCCAAACACGCACGTCAGAAGCCTTAATCCAAACCTTAAACGAAATCAAACTCAATACTGGCTTACCTGAATTTGTTAAAATGAGAAATTCAGAAGCTGCTAAAGAAATGCTTCGTTCTAAAGCATTGGAAGGAATGCATAAAGGGATTTTTGGTAGTGGTGATTTTATTACTAAGTTAACTGAAAACTTAGTGGGTAGTGTTCGTAATGCAATTGGTACTTTTACTGATCTTACCGATATGTTGGATCCGATGGTCGAACAAGGTATTTCAGCCATCGTAGATGGTGACCCATTAGGTCGGGATGCCCTACACTCTGGTGTAGCTAATGTCTCTCCTACTTTGTTTGGTTTACTAGGTAAATATATTTTACAGAAATCCAATAAGACTAAGTTTGGTCGTAAAGTTTATAAGAATGCTCAACGATTGAAAGCCTTTAATGATAACTTAGGTGAAAACGTATTAGATGCTTTTAAATCCGGTAAAATTCATCAGTTCGGACGTAAGTTCGATAAAGAAGGAGCACTTACCGATAAGATTGTAGACTTCATGCAACAACTGGTTTACCAATCAGTAAATAGCAAGCAATCTGTACAGTTAGACGTAGAAGGTTACGACAATTATAGCGATCAATTAGGACGAGAACAACTCGCTTCTAAAGCACAGCGCGTGGTTATTCCAGGATACTTAGCTCGTATCTTGAGAGAGTTAACCATTATTCGCACTGGACAAGACGCTCCTCTATTGGAATACAATTATCGTTCTAATAAGTTTACGACTTCTGCTAATCTTACTAAAGACATTTTAAGAACTGCCATTGGACAAAAGAATGTCCAAGCTATTCGTAACTTGGGAAATACCGCTCTTCAAACAGCCGGTATGTTCCAAACGAATAAGTTAACAGGACAAAAAGAATTAACTGATGGATTTACACCCAATGACTTAATGGCTATTGGTAATGTTTTAGTAGATGCAGCAGCTAGTAATATAGCTGTCGATACGAAGTTCTTGTCTAATCCTAATTCATTCAGAGCTGCACTGGGAGATGAGAAAGCTGAAATCTTAGCTTCTCGTTATCGTAAAGTTTCTCGTGAAGACAAAAAAGAAAACAAACAAAATCGTGTACGTGGTTTCTTTGGTTACGAGACTGATCGATTAGGTTCTTTGGGTTCTAGTGCAAAGAATACTTTGCGTGGTTTTGACCCATCTGAAAATACCTTACAATCCATTATTAACGCAGGTTATGGTGGTAAACTCAGAGAACTTGGTTTGATTGACGGAATGGGTAATGTTAATACCGATAAGTTAGTTGAATTAACTAAGAGCGTCGGTAGTTACGAAGACTTCTTAGAAGTGATTGGTATTGACGAAGAAGCTGGTTCTTTGAAGAGAAGTAAATCTAAGAGAATGAGAGGTCCTAAAGGTGGTACTTCTTCTTACCAAGTCGGTGAGAAAGTGATTATCCCAGGGATTACACCGAATCGTCCTGAAGATTATGTTTCTTCTCAACAAGGCTTAGCTGCTTACTTAGCTGATTCTAGCGATACACCTTACTTAGAGATCATTTCTCATCAGCTCTCTTCTTTAAACGAAACATTATCAGGTTCTACTGGTTATGTGCCTGAACCTAAAGAATCTGCATTCTCATCAGGTTTATCTAAAGCATTTGCTTGGACGAAGAAATTCTCTTCCAAGTGGTATGGTAAAGCCATGGATCGTTTCCATCAAGAATGGGAAGGAGAGAAAGGCGAATACATCCGAGATAAAGCACACGAGCTTAGAGTAAGAGCTAAAGCTGCAAGACGCAGATTAGATCGTAAAACCGCGTCAGCGATTAATAAGATCAAAGCTAAGGGGAAAGAGTTAGAAGACTTATACCACGGTGATTACGAAGAGCCTATTTTAAAAGCTCGTGATTTCTTAGCCGGTAAATATCGAGATGCTGAAGGTAAAGTGATTGAAAGTATTTCTGATATTAAAGGCAGTGTGTTTGATGATCAAGGTAATCTAATCATCACTAAAGAAGATTTAATCAATACCTTCTATATCGATCCTAAAGGACGTATTTTAGAATCCAAACACATTAAGTCTTTAACGGGTGCAATTAACGATCAAAAAGACAAAGCCAAATCTCGTTGGTCTAGCTTCAAGAGTGGTTGGAAAGATAAGAAGGATGAGTACTCTTCTAAATTTAGATCCTTCTTAAATAATGCTAAATCAGATTTAGCTGGTTTTAGTCGTAACTTAAATCTTCCTGCGCCTTCCAGTGAACAAGATTATTACTTCCACACCATTGCAAAAAATACTGCGACTACCAATGACCTTTTAATGGAAATGTCATTGAAGTTAGAAAACCTGCAAATGATGGCAATTAATCAATTTGCCATGGGTGATAACTTACCAGAAGACTTACGTCCTCGATTCATGCAAAGGGTAAAAAACCTTTTCAATCGTAAACGTAGTTTCCAATTACCGAATCAGCAAAAACACATTGCTCAGCGCATTTGGGAATTTGGTGGTTGGTTAGGTAGTTCTACGACTTCCATGGCAATGGCCATGACTCGAGCTACTGGTAATTTAGTTGGTAAAGGATTAAAAACTGGTCTATCCTCTTTCACTAGCTTAGCTGGTTTAGGTTTGGACATGAGTGCTGACTTGATTGGTTCTTTAAAAGGTAAAGCCAAAGTCACTTCTCATCGTGCTCATGACTTAGCTGATGCCAACAAACACAAAGTCTTAGATGTTTATCGTAAAGGTGATAAAGAACCATTGATTCGTGCAAACGAAATGAAGAAAGGTAACTACTACGATGAAGACGGTAATCCCGTTAAACAATTCGTCGATATAAAAGGTGACCTCTTCGATATTGATGGTAACTTAGTCTGCGCTTACGAAGACTTTAAAAATGGCTATGTAAAAGATGGTGGTACGTTTAAAATCGTTAAAGCCTTTAACTGGTTTAGAGATTATACTTCTACTTTAGCTTCCACAGTAGGTAGTTGGGGTTTCCAAGGCTTAGTCTTACCGATTAAAATAGCCAAAGCAGGTTTTGAAGCAGTACATGGTGTTATGCGTCGTCAACTGAAGATGCAAATTAAAGACATCTACGTAAAAGGTTTCCCAGATAAACCCGTTATCTTAGCACGTGATTTACGACAAGGTAAATGTTTCGATAAAGAAACAGGAAAAGTCATTCATGATGTTTCCCAAATCTCAGGCCCAGTTGTAGACAGTGAAGGTAATGAGATCTTAACCAAAGAAGATTTACGCATTGGGTTGGTAGACTCTAGAGGTAAAGAGTTTACAGATCATTATCGTAACTTCTCAGGTACGAAACAATGGCTGATTGCCAAATCCGTAGGAGTCGGTTTAGACATTGCTAAAGGATCTGTAAAACTAGGGATTGCTGGTATTAGAATGGGTGTAAACATGGGAAGATCCATGTACAACTCAGCTAAAGCATTCTTAGGTTTAGGATTCAAAGCAGGGACTAAAGGTTTACGCTTGATGGGTGGTGCTTATAACTCTATCTACGATAAACTAACCGGTAAGATTAAAGATCCTGCTGATGCCCTTTATGCTGGTCTCTCCATGACCAATGAAACCAACCAATACCTCTATGCTATCCATACCCTTTTAGATCAACGAATGCCGATGCCTAACGCTAGAGCATTTGGCGATATAGATGGCGATGGTCTTCGTGAAAATGGTATTGCTGATATTCGTCAGCGTAATCGTTTAGCTAAATTAAGAGCGGCTGAAGAGAAAGCACTAGCTAAGCGTGATGAGCGCTTAGCGAACATGATTGGTGACAAAATCAATGGTAAGAAAAAAGGTTCTAAGGAAGACGAGAAAGAAGAAGACAGTATCTTCGAGAATCTCTTAGAAGGTTTAACTGAAGGTATTGGTGCGAAAATCTTAGGTGCCTTAGGATTAGGTAGTTTGTTTGGTGGTGGAGGCGATGATGGTTCCGCTGCTGATTACTTACCAGATGGTGATGAAAAAGGCAAGGGTAAAGGTAAACCTGGTCGTAAACCTAAATCAAGAGCTGCTAGAATGCGTCAAGCCATGAGTCAGAAGTTCAGACGCTCTAAAGCTGGTAAAGCATTAAATGCCGCCAAATTAGGTATCTTTGCTAAAGGCCAACAAGCAATGGCTGCTGGTCGCACTGCATTAGCTCCTGTAGCTAGAGGCGCAGGTGTTGGATTAGGCATGTTAAAATCTGGTGCAAGTGCCGGTATGGCTTTAGCTGGAAAAGGTTTATCCGTAGCGGGTAAAGCAATTCCTTACTTAGGTGCTGGCTATGCAGCTTATTCGGGTATTGAAAACTTATCTGAAGGTAACTATGGTGCTGCTGCAATGGACCTAGGATTAGGTGCAGTGAGTGTCTTAGGGGTAGGTGGTACCTTATCTGCTCTAGGGTCTGTAGGAGGCGCTGTAGCCGCCGCAGGTGCTGCTTTGTTACCTTATGCCTTAGCTGCCGCCGGTGTTGCTCTAGCAGGCTATGTAGCTTACAAAGGTGCACGTAAACTCTACGACATGTATAAAGCAGGTAAAGTAGGTGACTTAGAAAAAGCCCGTTTAATGCTTTACGGTTTTGATCATGAAAAAGACAATGACTGGACAGAGAAGATCCTGAAGTTTGAACGTTACGCCATGGATGCCATTGTAACGACTCCTACGGGCTATACTTTAGATCCTAAGAAGATGGATCCAGAAGTCGCGTACGATCTTTTCGGATTTAAAGAAAACGATGCAATACAATCCCAAAAATGGGTGATCTGGTTTAACCAACGATTCATTCCTGCGTTTAGTAAATCATTAAACGTATTGAAACAAATCAATCCAAAATACACCATTGAAGACTCTTACAATCTAGAAGGTGAAAATGCTACCAAATACTTAAATGCTATTAAGCCTAATCCGAATGAATACAATGCCATGTATTCTCCGTTTAAAGACTTAGAAACATTAGCAGTAAATGGTGCTCAAGCTTTGGAATTCATCAATAAAGTATTAGAGAAAGTCTCTAAAGGCGAATCTCTAGGAAATGATGGATTCTTGAAGAAGACTGCTAAATCAGTATTTAATGCCGTTACGTTACCTGCTCGCTTAACGTATAAAGCACTGAAGTTTGGTGCGGACATGCAACAAAAAATAGCGAAGACTGTTTTGAAAACAGGTGATAAGTTCTTAAGCAGTAAAGCCATGTCTTGGACACCGGTTGGTATGGCTTATACAGGCATTAAATCTCTATTAGGATTCAAAGGCCCTGTAGTCGCTACCAATGGTAATTCTGTTGCAGGTGAAGACGGTAAATACGATCCATTCCTATCGATTAAATACAAGGCTTATGGTTTAAGTAACTTGAATGATACGACTCGTATCTCAATCTTGAATCAAGTCGAGAAGATTGTTGCTGAAGACATTACTTGGAGTAGTGGAGTAGCGACTTATGCTAAGGATATTGCTGAATTAGTAGAAAGTACCTATTCACTCTTTGGCATTGATAAGAATGATAAGTCAGGTATTGAAGTCTTAGGTCGTTACTTTAAGTATCGCTTCCTGCCTATTTTCGTCAACTTAATCACGGCTACGAATAAACATTTAAATACCACGGACTTGAATAGAATTTCTAAAGCTCGTCCTGCGATTAAAATGTTAATCGTCAATGATATTGTTAATATTCCTGTTACAATGGATGAAACCAAAATGACTACTTGGGATTTCAGTCTCAGTCCATTTGGTACGATCCTGAATACGAATAAATCATCGATAGATGGCGATGTGGAGAAGTTGAAGAAAGAGGTAGACGCTAAAGGTCAGTCGGATGCTAAAGTCAAAGCTGAAGAAGCGGCGAATCAATCTAAGTCATTAGGTGACCGCATTAAAGATTTTGGCAAGACATTGTTTAAAGCGACCCCGTTTGGATTCATTACGGACACACTCAGTAAGTTAATACCAGATAGCGTTAAAGACACCATTTCTCAAGTAGGGAATAATGTTGCTGGCTATGCTGGTGACATGATGCAAGAAATAGAATCTGGCTATAATCGTGTAATCGGTAACTTGACTGGTAGTAATGACGAGAAGTTTAAGAAAGTCATGCAAGCTGCCGCTAATGCGGGTGATCCACATCCTGCTGTAGTTGCCGCACAATGGGCAGTAGAATCAGGATGGGGTGCTAAAGAGTCTGGTAAGAATAACTTCTTCGGTATCAAAGCAAGACCTGGACAACCAGGAACCATGCGAAGAACCAGAGAGGTATTGAACGGACGATCCGTTTACATAAACGATCGTTTTGCCGATTACGCTACTTTAGAAGAAGGCATTGCTGCTCGTGTAGCCTTTACCAAACAAAATAAACGCTATACCAATAGTGGATATTTCTCTGCCAGAACGCCTTACGAAGCTGCACAAGCACTTCAAAGAGGTGGCTATGCTACGGATCCAAACTATGCTAACTCATTAGCTGCGATCATTAAGGGTCGTAAGATTGACCCGATGAGACCAGTAGTGGTGAAACCATCTGGAAGTACCGCAGGGGTGACGACACGAGCTGATTGGAATAACCAAGCCGGTGTCAATACCAGAGCAGACTGGAACAAAATGAATCAGTCTCCTACTCAAGCGCCTTCAAAAGCGTATTTAGTAGGAATGCAAGCGTTTGCTAATGCTCGTCAACACGTCATGAATAATAAGTCTTTGACGGATATTCAGCGTAAGAAAGCATTGTCAGACATTGATAAATCTGCTCACCAGTTCATGGAACAAAATGGACCTCGTGAAGTACAGTATAACTACGATACGGCTTACATGCCTAACACAGGCACTAAGGTAAATGCTAAGACAAAACCAGGAATGGTGGCCGCTTGGTGTACACGTAATGGTGCGAATGCTCACACGATCTTAGGTAAGAAAAAAGGTGGTAACTGTGCCGCTACAGTCGGTTTAGGTTTGTATCATGCAGGATATCTCAAAACGGCTCGTGGTAATGGCCATGCTTATTCGTACGGACAAAAACTCTTGAACTTAGGATGGAAAGAAGTAACTGGACAAGCTTATCAAGTAGGTGACATTGCAGTATGTTATCCTAACCCAAGAGCGGCTTCTAGTGGTGGTCGTAAATACGGTCACGTTTCTGTCTTTAACGGTTCCGTATGGTGGGCAGATATTCCTTGTCATTCCCCATGTCCTTATCGTGATAGAAATACCGCAGGTTATACGGTAAAAGTCTATCGGGATGGTAACTACATGAATGGCGGTACTGAGGTCGATGCTTCTCAAGGTACTGGTGGTGGTTTTGCAGGTTCTGTATCGGCTACTGCCGGTGTAGCAAAACCAGCAGGTTTCACGACTACCGTAAACGGTAAGCTCACTAAAGAGCAAATCGAACAAGGTAAAGTGTATGCTCAATTCGGTATTACTGAATCAGGCATTTCTGCTGCTTCTAAGTTGTATAACTACACCACACCTGAAAAAGAAGCTGTTAAGTACAATTACGATACTTCCGTTACAGTATCGGATAAGACGGACGGTAAATCTAAAACAGGTAAAGCCAAGAACAAACATGTAGATCCTAAGAAGATTGCAACGGATTCTAAGATCACAACCACGAAAGACAGTAAAGACCATGCCAGTGCAATTGCTAAATTGACTGGTACTGTAGATCCTTCTCAAGCATTTGGTAAATCAGATTCGATTGTCAACGTCTTGAAAGACTCAGGTCTCTCTTCTGCAGCTAAATTGTCTAGTCGTTCAGATGTCTCTTCAGCATTGAATGGTACTTCTGTAGATAGTAATGGCGAACCTAATGACGCATTAGCTCGTCTTCAAGCTTCTGTACGCAGACTCTTAGGTATTGGTAAAGTAGACGCCTCTTCTGTTAATGCTGCTTTAGCCTCAACACAAGACAAACGTGAAGAGATGCAAAAAGAGCAAAAAGGCACAAGCTTACTCTCTATGGCTTTGGATAAAGCTAAGAGAGCAGTCGTAGCTAATACTGATAAGAACAACTTAAAAGAATCGACTAAAGCGGCTGTAGAGCAATCTAAAGCCATGAAGAACGATATCGTATCTGTTTCTAATGAAATCTTGAAAGAGAATAAAGAGCAGACTAAGTTGTTAACCGATATCTTAGCCACCTTGAGAAAAGAGAAAGTAAAAGGAAAAGAAAATTCCAATAGCTTTACTCATCAAGAGAGAATGGGATTTAAACAATTAGCCAATGGCTCTTCTGATTTAAAAACCCCATCTGGTTTAAGTAAACCCGTGGTGAACATGTCTAAATAAAACCATTAACGAATACTCCGGACACTAGGTATTACGCCTAGTGTCTGGGGATATTTGTTATGATTTGAATGCTCTATTTATGCTTTATTTTATTTAAGGAACTTATCCATGGATAAAACAACAAACAAATTTACCGATAAGGATTGGGTAAGAGAACTCTTTGTTGTAGGACAAGATCAGTTAGATGGTTTGTCTTTAGATGAACGAAACTGGTCTAGTAGTGACTATAAATTTAACGATACAGGGATGGGTGGTTCAATTGTGATTAATCCATTGCCACAGCCTTCTCCTTGGACAGACCCGATTACTAACCCTGTACTGATCAAGTACAATAAAGACGGGATGGGTCAATATTTCTCAGAAACCTTTGATGATAACTATCGTGTCGTGACTTTCCGATTTGGTACGATGGCTTTTACTTCTTTCTTAGGTTTCTTGTTTAACATGTATCATCCTGGTGCTGCTGCTTTAGTAAATAAAGGTCGGGTACATGAGATTATTTTCCAGATTGGTCGGATTATTGGTTTTGGTGCTTCATTAGTAGCATGGCCACTACATGCCATGGCTTTGCTAGGTCAGGCAGTTATGTTCATGACACGTAAGCCTACTTCTCGATACGCTTATTTAAAACCAGGCATGACACAGTACTGGGGCGCCGTACAAACGCTTTTAAACCACTTTATGGTAAACTTAGGTTTGGCTGCTAATACTAAAGACTGGAGAGATTATTCTGCGGACAACGCTGGTGCTGAAGCATACTTTAAGCTAGATGGTAGTGAACGCGAAGCTGCAGCAAAAGCTTTCCCAGACCTTTATGGTCAGAACAGTGTCCAGAGACATATCCTAGACTCCCCTGGTTCTTTCTTGGATATTATTGCCATAGCCAACCGAGGACAAAGGTTAGCTATCGTCAGACGTAAGACTATTGCAGATTTCATCGGTGAGAAAGAAGGTAATCTTTTAAACATGTTGGAAGACATGTATAAAGGTTCTAAAAGTGAAGCAGGTCATTCTCTAGCTAAGCTTTATAATCTCTGGAAGAACACATCCATCTATAATCCAGATTCTTCTGTTGGTGGTGTACTTGGTAGTGGAATTGGTATTGGCCTAGGTAATCAAGCTCAAGATCAAGCACCGACTACAGATGAGAATGGAAACCCTGTACCTCCTCCAGCACCACCTCCACAACCAGAAGGTGAATTGACCCCACCAAGTGCAGTGTCTAATGACTCTGCGGACGCGCCAAGCTATAGTGAGTTTGATAACAATCCTGGATTAATAGAATACTTTAAGACAGAAATGGAAGAAGGTAGTGCCTTTATTTCCTTCCGTGTAGACGATACTGGCCCTGTTTCAGAATCTTTCAGTAACTCTTATCGTGCTTCTGAATTAGCAGAGAAGATTAACTCAACTTCTGCTTCAGCTCGTTCTACCTATTTTAACTTGGCAGGTGGTAACCTAGGCGATAACGCTGTGATGAACATCATGGAGTCTATTGTCGGTGGATTGAAGTCATTAGCAGAAGGTGTCGTAACTGGTATTGGTTTAGAAGGTCTTCTGATTGCCGGTGGTGGTGGTATGGTCACCATGCCTAAATACTGGGAATCTTCAGAAGTCACTTTACCTAAAGCTTCTTATTCCTTTACGTTAACTTCACGCTATGCAAATAGACGTTCTGCTTTACAAGATATCTACATGCCTTTAGCTTGTATCCTAGCCGGAGCTATGTCTCAAGCCGTAGGTAAACATGCTTATTCTGCACCGTTCTATTGTGAATTTTACGATAGAGGTAGGATGCAGTCTCGTTTCGCTGCGATTGATTCCTTAACCATTACACGTGGTGACGGTACAGTAGGTTTTACACCAGAAGGTCTATTGATGTCTTGTACTGTAAGCTTTACTCTAGCCGCAATGGAAGAACATGTTTCTATGCCTCTGTCTGAGAAGTTTAGTTTTTCAGAATCACTAATATCTTTATTAGGTGCTACGTTGATTAAATCCGACCCTGCTAAACTTGCACTAGGTTCGTTAGGTACGCAATTGGCTCGTGGTTTGTTTGATGACGATAACCAGCTTATGGACTGGTTAGCAGTATTGACAGGTGTATCTTTGAATGAACAGTACTATATTGGTGCGAAACTAAGACGTCGTATTCAACAACGTAAACTGGATGTTGCCGCAGCATTCTCTACGCCTTCTATGGCTTCTTTCTTATCAGAAACTGCAGTAGGATCAACATTGTCTGCTCTAGTATTTCCATACCGTGCTGGTCGATAAACATATTGCTATTACTCCTACTCCTTTCTGGGGAGTAGGAGTAATACTTTATGTTTTAACGTGCTAATACATTTGCTTTAAAGTCAGCAGGTGAAACCAACATATCAGTTCTTTGTGTACCATTGATGATAAACTCACTATGGTCATTAGAGAACTCTCTGCTAAAGCTCGTAGAACCTTTGGTAAAGACTTGATGTAATAACATCAATACTTCATTGTCTTTATCAGCATATTCGTAATGAATTAATCCTCTACCTGTTTTACCTTTACTGTCTTCAGGATTCAAATAGAATCGATTAGCCAATGCAGTCTTAATCAATGCTTTAAAATCAGATGAAGCATTCATGAAGATTTTTAAATTGAAAACCTTCCTTTGACTACCTCGATCAATCCAAAGCATTTCACCACCTCTAAAAGCATAGATCGTTTTCATCAATTGTTCAAAAATCAAATTACGATCTTTCTCTTTATTAAAGACAGCACTAAAGGTAAATTCAGAAATCATCTTCTCGACGACTTTACCTGAGATCATTTCCATTCTTTGTGGGTCAGATGCACCAATGGCATAATACATGGTAGTATAATCACCATTCTTCGCTAGGTCGTAAATGATATTCGCAGTGACATCCGTAGCGACATCCCAAGACATGCCATTCTTTTCACCAGAAACTAAATTCCTAAATTCAGAACCAATTTCTAAACCTAAGTTAGAGAATTCTTTAATGACTTCTGTAACGGCTTCTTTAACAGCTAATATATCTTGTACATTAACCAAATCGTAACCAGTGATGTGTTTGGTTAATTCATTCAAACCATTCAGAATGGATAAGTCACCATTCTTAATCTTCTTAACTTCACCACCGACTTTAATCGCTAGTTTAGCACCTTCGATAATACTATCGATTTTCTTAGTATCTAAACCAGCTCGAGATAAAGCTGCTTTTGCACCAGGAGCTAAACTCTCTACTGCACTTAAGAAGTCTTTTTGTTTAATCGCATTCTTAGCCGCATTTGCACTCTTTAAGTATCCAGATACCTTAGAGAGCATGTCTTTACCACCACGTAATTTCTCACCTAACTTATTTAAGTCTAGGTTTAACGTATTGGCAAACTTATAAAGACTATTCAATGTACCATTATTAAAGTCTATTAAGTAGGCATCTTTCGTTGCCATACTGTTATCTTGAGAAGAGTTGTAGACTGTGGTATTTTTATTCTTTTTATCATTAGCAGCACTCTTACTCGTAGAAGCAGTGTGTTTACCTTTTGATGCGTGTTTAGGTGGTACGGGTTTACGTTTCACCTTTTTACTGTTTGTAGCCATAATCGTCTTTCTTAAAACTAAAAAAAAAGAATAGTATTCTAAATCATACGTCTAGACTACTACTCTCTGAGGAAAACCCCAGAGAGTAGTCTTATCTAGATATTTAGTTGTTTAAATCTACTAACTTCGGTTTAATGTTATTCAAGATACGTGTCATTTGTTTATCGCGCATTTTGAACTTATTATCCGAATCAAAGTAGTAAGCCACGTAAGGCAACTTATTACTCATGACCATCTCCAATAGATCTGGTTTAGACATAATCGAGTAAACCAGAAATTCTTCTAAGAGATTATCTGGAATGAATTTCACCTCGTATTCATTTTCACCTGACTTGATTTGCTTGTCTACATATTCACGTAAACGAGCACCACATAAAGAACGAATGTTTTCATCTTTGTTCTTGAGCTTATACCAAGTCACAGCAGCAGAGATAGAAATGAAACTACCATAGCGAGGATGATAGAATACTCGAGTATGGTCAATGAACAAACGTTCACCTAATAGTGTAGCCGTATCATTCAGGTTAATACGGATATGGTCAATACCGTCTTTACTCGGATCGATATTGGTCATGTCCAATGTTTGGTCGACAGACAAGTCCAGTTCACTCATCTTGATTACCCTCCTTACGAACTTGTTTCCCCAACGAATACAGTTCGTGATTAATTTCTGCACTTTCTTCGTGCAGTTTTTGTTGATCGATTAGTTCTTGATTACGTACAGGTCGCTCGTATTGGGTTAAGCCTACACCACCTACATGAGCTGTATAGGATTTAATCGTACCAGATTTACGTTGCATGGTAATAGTAATGTCTACCCAAGGTAAATCCAAGATGTGGAATAGTTCACCCAAGTACTTAATGCTGATGGTTTCACGAGAAAGCTCTTTCAGTAATCGAGCTTTCTCTGCGGTGATCTTGTTTTGATCCAAAGTATTACCAGAATAAGTACGAAGAGCCTCTTCGATAATCTCAGTCATTTGAGAATAGATCAAAGATTCGTCTTCCATTTGTGGATAACCTTCCACACCCTTACCATCGTAGTTATCCTTAATGATACGACGTAAGAGTAATGCCAATACCCCACCCCAAGTATTAGTAACATCTTGTACAGAACCATTCTCAGTATCCGTAATCCGACGGAATCCCTGTAGTACAGTATCTTTAGAGTTCATTCTTGATTGCCTCCTGTAAATCGTGTTCCCGAATGAAGATAAAGAGTTTTTCTAAGAGTAATAAATTATACGTACTAATCAGAAAAACATCTTTATAGGAACCGATGTAATTTTCAAAATAAGTTAGATTAGAAAGTTTCGTTAAGAATTCCTTAACGGAGTTTAGATAGATGTAAACCGAATGTAATACCGATACGTCATCAGGCAGATTACTTTTGTAATACTGTCTGGGATTCTTATACGTATCGAAGATACTACAACGAACCACATCTTTAAAAGATTCATGAGGTTTAGAAGTTAAGTAGTTATTCAGATTGGTTAATTCCACCAAATCTGAAAAGCTATTGTCTGGAGTAGAAATTCCATAACAGCTAGTACCTAAATCCAAACCAATTTGATCCGGTAGTTTAGCATACTTCTGATTGTCCATGAGTCTATTGACTTTAGTCATGGTCAGTTCCAGATAAGATAAGTAATCCTCAATGGCTTTCTTCTTACCTTCTGTACCATACTGTTTAGAAAGCTCACGAAAACGATTGATGGTATTTCTTGCCCATACTTCGTGTTCTTCGACTTTCTTATTGTAAGCTCTTTCTTTAAAGGATAAGAGACTTACTAATCTGTTTAGCATAGAAATGTCCTTTGTTACAGTTAGATTAGAAAAGAAACAATTATATCACCTCTGCTATCGATATGGTATAATTGTATTTGGTTTTAAGATTTCAAAAGAATAATGTAATCTCATCTTAATAGTATATTTTTGAAATAAACTAGATAAATGGTAACTATATAAGCATTATGAATAAATTATCTTTTTAACACTTATATAGGGAATTTTAAAATGAGTGCCGAACAAATGATAGAAGGAGTGAATCTAGATCAACCGATTGCACCCCCTACTATAGATCTGATTACACAATTTGAAGTCAAAGGTGAAGTCTCTAAGTACGACTCTCAAGGTATTCTGGATGAGAACATTAAGTTACGACAAGCTATAGTGAGAGCTGCGACTTCTGACTTGAAAGCATTGATCAATGATCCTGACTTAGCAGCATTAGCCCTAAAAGCTATGGATGCGAATGATAAGTCATTGATTGCTACTGCTCGCTTGAAAGTGGAAGAAGAAGGCAATGCTACGGATGCTGCTTTGGTATCTGCTTTGGTAGCTGAAACACTTTCTCGTAATGAAAGGTCTCGCAAAGAGAGAATGCAACAAGATGCGATTCCTCATGATCCGAATTACAAACCACAAGGTCGTGCTTTTGAATTGCCTGCCGCTTCTCGTGACATTCGTGATGATGAACTCGTTACCGGTACCGTAGTCATTACTCAAGAAGAAATCATGTCTACCTTAAAGATTAAAGTAGAAGATGACAAAGACGAAGAAAAGAAAGAAGAATAAATTAATACTCCTACTCCCCTTAGATAGGGAGTAGGAGTAATCTCATTATTTGCCTTTTAAAAAGCCTTCTGCTGTTGCGATAGCAGAATTCAAAGCAGTCGTAATGATTTCAGCATTGTATACACAAACAGAGAATGCTTCAACAATTTCAGCAATCTTAGTCGTGGCGTTTGCAATCTTAGCGATCATGGGTTTAGAATAACCTTCACTCACCATTCCAGTCAGATCACGAACATACTGAACTGCTGTATCAACCTCATTCAACAATTTCTTACGATCAATACTGTTGATCAAATCACTGTTGTCTTCAGCCAATTTCACCACTGCATAAATGTCAATGCCAGAACTAAAGACATCACCATACTTCGCTACCGCATTAAAGTCATTCGGTTTCTTCATGGTGCTTAATGTTTTCAATTCTTTATTGATCAAGTCTGCTTGACGAATATAGTTCATGTCAGAGAACAATGTAGAATCCGTCAATCCTTTATCAGTAGAAATCACTCGACCAATATCAATACGTAATTGAGCGACTTGACTGATCACATCTTTCAAGGATTTACTCACCTCGAAAGACTGACGAATATAGGTTTCGTAATCCACAGCCATGCCTGGAGGCACATCGACATCCAAATCCAGCATAGCGGCATAATTACGACTCAATTTGTTTTTATCCAATCGATTCAAACGGGCAGTATCCAACATAAGCGTTTTACTGTTTACTTTATCAAAAGAGAATAAAGATTGCGCGGTTAAGCGCAAAGTATTGAATGTTTTGTTAAAGAGTTCAGTAACCGCACCAAACATACCTTCATGAGACACATCCAAAGACTTAATCTTTTCTATGTCAGCCTGTAGTTGTTCGACGGATACCATCAATGTAACATCCCACTTTGACGTGATGGAATATTTATTTTGAATAGACATAAACTTACTTTTCCTTTTATGAATTCTAATAGACTAAATCTTTTTGAAACAGATATAGTTTGAACAAATACCAACTTTAACCCAATTCTCAAATACCCGAGGTAATATTAAAATGATTACTGGATTTTACCAAATGCCAGCGAAGCAATCGCCTTACTTACGAACTAATATCAACGTCGGATGTCTTATGGATATCCCAACAGGTTCTCCAGTAAAAGCACAACACGGTCGTTACATCACTAATGGCGGACATAATGGTTCTGTCATTCTTGTTGGTCCTGGTAACTCATATAAATCCGCTCTGGCTGACCACATCAATGAAGTCGCCGCATTCCGCGTCCATCGTTACGCTACAGGACAAAAATACGATACAGAGAACAATGCCTATATCCCTGGTCTTGAAGTACGCTTAAAACGCATTGTAGGTGCCTTAGCAGAAGCCGACTGGTTCCAAACAGGTCGATGGATTGTCACCGAGTCTTCTATCTATAAAGGAGACGAATGGTTTAAAATGGCTAAGGAATGGATGTACGGTAAAAAGAAACAAGGTGCATCCATTAAGATTGAAATTCCTGCTCTAGACAGAGAAGGAAAACCCATGAAGATCATGTTGCCTACTTTTATTACTTTAGACTCTTTGTCTAAGTTTGAAGTAGAAGCCGTACAAGAACTTCGTGATAAAACAGACTTAGGTGATGCCAAACAAAACATGATCGCCATGAACTCAGGTAAGTTCAAGAAAAACATGATTGATGAATTACCTGATTTGTTAGTAGGGACTAATACTTACTTAACAGGTACTGTGCATTATGGTGAATTGAAACAGATGGATCCTTACGCTCCAGTACACAAACCACTACAACACGTAGACAATGGTCGTAAGATGAAAGGCGTACCTGAAAACATTACTTTCCTCTCTACCTGTATGTGGGGTATTAAAGCCGTAGCAAAACTCCACAATAAAGCCGATCGTAATGTCATGGAGTATCCATTAAAGAATGCTGCTAATGACAATAACGTTGATGACTTGAATGTGGTGTCTATGCAACAGTGGCGTTGTAAAACAGGTCCTTCTGGTTATACACTCAACATAGTGGTTTCTCAAAAGTACGGTGTATTAGAAGAACTCACTAACTTCCATTTCTTGCGTACACATGGTAACTATGGTTTAAATGGTGAGATTACTCAAACCGGTAACTTTAAAGATGTATCTTGCATTCTCTATCCAGAACAAAAACTGACTCGAACTACTGTTCGTACATTGATGGATGAAGATCGTCGCTTAGCTCGTGCCATTCAAATCTGCGCAGACATGCTTCAAATGTCTGTCCATTGGTCTACTCACTTGCGTTCTATTGATAATCGTCTCTTAGAATTGACTCCGACTACCTTGTACGAGAAAATCAAAATGGAAGGCTATGATTGGAACATGATTCTGGATACTCGTTACTTCTGGAGTGCAGATGATGAGAATCACGACCAATTAGAACTCTCTACCATTGACATTATGCGTATGGCTTTAGGTACTTATCATCCTTACTGGTTAGAAGCAGATAAGAAAACCATTAAGAAGAAATATGCGAAAACTTCTAAAGTAGAAGATTCCATGATTGACAATGGTGATAAACCTAAGAAATAAAGTTTTATGGGTAGGAGGTCATTCTAGATCCTGACTTCCTTACTCTTTTCTATCAACCTTAATATTAAGGAAATTTATTAAAATGACTCAAGAAACTCAAGAACAAAAAATTGCTGAGACTACAGCCCTTGTAGGCGAAGAAGAAATTATTGAGACTACTATTCCAGTAGCCGATGAATCAGTAGGTAATCAAACGGGTATTCAGGATAAGTCTTTTGAAGCTCTGATTACTGACCCTAACTTCATTCTGCAAGACTTCCGTGGTTTGTGTGAAAAACATGGTATTGGTTTTGTAGACCTGATGAACGATATGGGATTCAATGCTGCTACTTTGAAAGCTTTGTTGGTAAACAAACCGATTACTGAGCAAATCTTTGTATTGGCACGTGAACTCTCTATCATCATTTTCAAAATGGGTACAGACAGTGAACCTGTAGTCAATACTCTGGATGTCCGTACCACTTTGGGTAACGTAGGTGATTCTAAAGAATTCCTAGAACTCTTGGATACCTTCATCTTCCCTTACATGGCAGAATACGTGAAGAACGGTAATCTGGATCCTGATTGGATTCTGCCTGAAGATCCATCTAAAGAATTGCAACAAATGGTTTCTGAACAAATCAGCATTAACCAAGAAATGGAGAATGCTGTGAAAGAAGCGGATGTATGCATGGGTGAATTGAAAGAATTGGAAGAAGCAGTAGAACTCATTCAAGGCGAAACAGTTGTAGCAGTCGTTTCTGAAGAAGAACTGAAAGAAGCTTTGGAACATGCTACACCTACTGGTGATTTGGAAGTAGTTGAAGAAGTGGTAGAAGAACCTCAAGTAGATTCTACTGATCTTGTAGACACACCTGCTGAACAAACTGAACAGTAAAACATAAAGCATAGTACTCTCCTCTCCTGATGAAGGAGAGGAGAGCATTGTTCTATGTTCTAGAAGTTTTAGAAAGTAATATTGTTCGTACGCAATAATTCTTTTAACCGAAGAATCTCATTGTATTGTTCAATGACTTTTCGTTCAGCTAAACCTAATTTATCCGTCAATACTTTCTTCGCTTCAGTTGCTTCAGTGAGTTGCACTAAAGTAGACTTGTTGTCTTTCATTCTTTGCTTACGGGCTTTTTCTAATCGATCATGAGAAGTATTATCCACAATCATGATTTCAGATAAAGCCATGGTCTCTGCTTGTACATTGACCCCTAACATGGAATCCGCTAATTCTTCAAACTTCTGAATCAAAGGATCCACATTCGTATTTAAAGGCATTGCTCCTAAACGTAAACCAATACCAATTGAGCAATAGTTTACCCCAGTACCAATAGGATAGGATACTAAGTAATGCAAAGGAAAAGAATAGACTTGTCCACTGTCTGTTCTTAAGAAGATAATTCGTCCACCTTCGTCCGAATGCTTCTGATAATCTTCTTTAGAAAGATTGTGTTTCTGATAGTAGGTAACGAATGGATCAATACCCATGGAAAACAGTTGTCCATAGTTGGTAATGGCTGTACATTCCAATGTGGTATTTAAAGGTAAATAGGATTGAAAAGGAGTCTTCAATTCCCATAAACCACGTGAACCTACTGTAGGGTTACTTAATGCCATTTAATCATTTCCTTATTTATTTAAGAAGTTATATTTAGCAGCAATCAAGTAGTGGAAGTCTTTATACTTCATGACTAAGAATAATTTATTGTTACGCGTCGTACGGGTAAAGATTTTCTCACCATTGATGATTTCTCCACCAGGTAGAGTGATTTTCTCACGAGGTAATGAAGAAGTCGGTGTCATGGTTTCTGCAACTTGTAACATATCCTGAATCTTCAAAGAGAATGCTTGAGTGTTAGCTGATTGATAACCAAAGTCAGTAGAGGTCGAAGGCACGTCAATAAAGTCAGGGAATACTTCTTGTAACTTAAACTTATTCTCTTTATTTTCTTGAGAACCACACACCAATGCTGCAACAGCACGATAGTACAGAGAGACTGCTTGAATATTCGCAGCAATGTGACTTTCACTCATCTCATTCATGAAAGGCGTACCATACTTCGCAATAGCAGTTGACAGTGTTACGAAAGGAGAGTACAATGAAGCTTGCTCACGTACTTTGTTCTCATTAGAGAGATTATCCCATTGAGGCACAATAATGAATTCATTACGCTTAAAAATGTCAGGGAAGACTTTCTTCCATTCGTCACGAGAGTGGGTAGAGTTCTTCAAGATAGCAGCTTGAATCGCATCTTTCACTGCATCAATAGAGTCACCTGCATCACCCCAAATTAAAACATACCAGTTGGTATCCAATTCAGGATTGTTCTTGACAGGATGATACCACTTAAAGATATCCAAACGGAAGATGGTTACAGGAGAGTGTGCTTTCTTAGAATTCGCAATACGAGTCAACACATCTACTGGACGTTTAGCCAATTCTTTTTCGACTTCAATACGAGAAGAGAAGAAGACATCAATATTCTCTACAGGTGCAATAATGTCAATTTCGTATTCGTCGTATTCAGAACGGAAAGAAGCATCAGAGAACCATACCCAGAACTCATTGTCTTCTAAGTCTTTAAAACGAACCCATTGCACGCAGTAGTAACTCGTATCATTAACGACTTCACCCAATTCAAACTTTTGAGCACGAGCACCAAAGGTATTTAAGAGATCGCGTTTCAATTCATCGACATAAATCTCACGCGCACCTTTTAAGACGTATTCGTAAATGTGTTTACTGATGTCTAATGCCAAATCTCGGTCAGCACTATTGATCTCAATATTGCGTTCGTTCTCCATAGTACTGAAAACATTTAGCATGATGTTCTTGTCAGTATTGTGTGAATAGAGTCGTACGTCTTTTTCGTATGTTCTGCTTTCAGTAGACAATTCGCCGAAAGTGTGTACGACTAGGTTCTCATTCGAAGTAAAAAACGAATGAGTGGCAAATGCCTTGAGTGATCTTGCCATTTTGTAATACCTTTAAAATTTTATAAAATATATAAATGGGGTAAACCAATTATGTTTAGAACAATAATTGACTTTCTATGGGAATGGATAGTCGGCAAGGAAGTCAAACCTGGTCAGGCTATCCGTCATCATAAAACTCGACTATTATTCTTTGTAGTATTGGTGCTGTCTTTAGCTTATAACGTCAAAATTACTGATCGATTCAATTCGTACTACGAAGCGTTCGAAGAGTTGAAGTCTCGTTATAGCTTGCAAAAAGGGAAAATTAAATCATTAGAAGAGGCCAACCAGAAACTGATTGAATCAGTCAACCTATTAACAAATGGTAAGCCTCTCGAGTGTGTACCAGAAGCTAATAAGAATGTAGTCGTTCCGCCTACTCTGTTAGGCATTAAACCACTGCCTCCTCAAGAGACAAAACATTAAATTCAAATTCTTCTTGAATGAGGGAATCTATGAAAATAGATTCCCTTGTTATTTTTAGAAAGAATAAGAATGAATTATACTGGATTAGTCGTCTATTGCGACGGTGGTACCTTTAGAAAGAATCCTGGTTCTTACGGACGAGGATTACATTGGTATACTTACGATACCAATACCATTCAGAGAAAGTTTCCAATCGGAAACATCAACCCTACAACCAAAGGATATGCCACTAAAGATATCCCTACTGAACCCTTTCCTACTTTCAGTAGTAAAGAAGCCTTTATAGAAGCGGTAAAATCAGATAAGACTTATCTCGTCAATGTCACTTCTATTAAAGAACACGCTCAAGGATATCCGGATATCCAATCCAACAATGCAGCAGAACTGCAAGCCATGGTTCGGGCATTTGAAGTCGTTTTAGAAACCAAAGCAGACATTACCTTAATCTACAGCGATTCTCAATATGTCTTAAGAGCCATTGGTAGTTTAGATAAACTGCACAAATTTCAATTCTGTAATCCCAATACAGGCACTCCCCTTTCTAACCAACACATCTTAAAAGAACTCTATCACTTACAAACTTTAATCAATGAAGCCAATCTGAAGTACATGGCAAAATGGATTAAAGGACATGGCGATGCAAAGAATGACGATAGAACACAATCTTCGATTCCGAATCTCTTTGCCGATGAAATGGCCTCCATTGCGGCTTCACTCTCTAATAACTTATTTTATTTAAGTGAAGACAATGACCGTCATGAACGGGAAATTACTTTTGATGATTTAGCCAATGAAAGAAAGCCTAAGAAAATACATCCTTTCTTAAATAATAAAAGAATGTATTTAGGGTTTACACCACGTAAAAATAAAGAGGTATTTTTCGTAGGGAATCCTGGTGACATTAATCAGGATAAGAAAATTGAAAGACAAATCGTTATTGACAGTAAAACCAAAGAAGAAGTCGTCATTAAACGAAAGGTAAACGTACCCATTGACATTTACACTGGCAAGATGATTGCGGATGCTCAAGTAGGTGTCGTGGTCGTAGAGGGTGGGGACCCCATCGTAAACCTCATTGAAGAAGTTCAAGAGAAATGGATCATGCAGCATTATGCTCATCCAGAGATGATGTATTGTCTTTACATGAATACCGTATCGGACAGTAAAACATATGCGAATCTCTTAAAGCATAAAGAGCTATGGATTTCTCGCAGTTTCGGAACACCCAATCTAGAAACAGTAGATGGAAAAGTGTTGACGTATATTAACGATCCTGTATATTTGGCGATTCGTAATTTTGATAACTTTGAACAACTTTACTTGCAATTAGAGTATTATCGTTCGAAGCACATCGCAATACGCGAAATGGATATCACAGAGCTTCTATATGATACACACGAGTGTTCCGTTAATAAAGACTTCAGAGGAGACCAGAAAGAGAAAGCTATACTGGGTAAAGCCTTAAAGAAAGAAATTGGTAGTGATTTTAAATCATTGACATTAGAAGCCGAATTTGGTGAAGAAAATACAGTGAAAAGAAAAATCACGTTAACCACAGGTGTGGACTTATTGAGTCGAAATCAATTGAAAAGTATTGAGACTGAAAACCCTTCTGTGAAATTACTTTCTTGGCATCATTCTGGTAATCTTTACTCCTTCGCAGTTTTTATAGAAACACACAAGAAAACAGAAAACGGTTTACAAACTAAAGATCATGGTATTTGGCGAGGTGTTTATTCGTCACAAATCCTGATTGAATAATTTGGTTATTTTTTAATTTTGTTTTTTCTATAAAAAGGTTATGGATTATGAAAACTCTGTTTGCTTTTCTAACCTATCTTTTACCAGATAGAATGATAAGAACTCTGTTTTTATCGTCCCTTTATCGTCAGCTATTCAAAGTTCGTACTTTAGACCATAGTGTGTATCATCGTGTGAACAAGATCTTGAATGTTTGTGAACGCGATCACGCCATGGGTTTAGGTATGGAGTTAAGTAAGTCTTTTTGGAATGGTGAAGAACTCAAACACATTGAGACTGAATTGACGAAGAATGGACAATATGTTCTGACCGACAAAGCGAAGAAAGAAATGGTCGATGACATTTTAGCGAAAACCCCTTCTTGGTTAAGATACAACTTATCCGACATGAAAGAAGATGTGAGCAAAATGTTAGACAACTATTTCCGCTTATCCAACGCTTAACACAATAAAACTGTAAGTATCCTCTCCTCTACCTTACGGGGTAGAGGAGAGTGTTACTTTCTGTCTGTATGTTATTCTGGTACGTTAGTGAGGTTGCCATCACCTTGTTCACGATGTCGGTGAGTCGAGTAAGCAATACCATTGACAATGACATCACCACGAACTTTCATCACACCTTGCATTTCCATACCACTACCATAGCCACCAGGCTGACCGAAGATACCACCGGTAATACCATAGTTACCTTCATGAGCATGAGTAGGGGACATGGTATTCCATCCTGCTTTATACTCACCATGCTTACGAGTAGACTCTTCAGAAATGTTATTACCGGCTTTAATGCTTACATTGGAGTCAGCTTGAGTAGATATATTATCGCACCCAATATTAATATTGCGCTTATTAATCTCGATAAAAGCCCCTTCAGCAGTTTGTAAGCGAACAATGCTATTAGCAGAATCAATAAAGAAGAAGTTCCCAATGTCATCTTTAATATCCACCCTTCCTTCTTTGGCATCTACGCCAATGTGATAAGCCCATTTTTCACCATCTGATTTAGTGGTATTAATCAATACTACTTTCTTACGTCTGGTAGAAACCATTTGTGTCCAATCCGTATCGGGACCAGACTGTACATTCTCATCTCGAGTATTGGAGAAACCTATTACTTTCTCTTCGAGTTTTTCAAAGTTATTGGTATTAGTAGTAGTCTCCCAATAGAAGTAATCTGTATTGGCTTTGCGATAGAGTTGTACTTCTGCACCACGACGTACATCAGGAGCAGTCTTCACATTAGGATCACGACAAATCCATTTCGCTGTAATGGTATTAGAGGTTTGTACTTTCACCACACTGCGTCTACCAAAACTATCAACTATTTCAGACTCGTAGTCTTCTACTTGGTCGACTACCTCACCATCGACTAAAGGAAAGATAGAAGTAGGAAGTGCAGTAATGATATCTGAATTAGGATCTTTATTGACAGCTACAATTCCTAGAGAATAAGGAATAAGATTATTCAGGTTTTGCATCGTTTTCTCTTTCATTCAAATTAGTTAAGATCAATCATATTCTCTGAATAATTAACCCCTAAATAACGAGTTTATCATGAAGATTATTTCCTTAGAACTAGAGGGAGCCATTCGTTTAGAATTAAGCGGAATTAAGAATTTAAAGATTACCCCAGAAACCAGTATTACCGCTATCATTGGGAGTAATGGCAGTGGTAAGTCATCCTTACTGCACTACTTATCACCACTACCTGCTGATAAAGCAGACTTCGCCAAAACAGGCTATAAGAAAATCATTTTAGAAAAAGAAGGTGTGAAGTACATATTGACTTCTGACTTTAAGGACAATAAGCATTCTTTTGTCATTGAGTCTACTGGTGAAGAATTAAATGTCGGTGGTACCCAAACCATGCAGAATCAATTGGTACAAGACTACTTTAATTACAATAAGAATATTCATCAATTACTGACAGGTAAAGAACGCTTTACTTTAATGTCACCTGCTAAGCGTAAAGAATGGTTTACTTTACTTTGCGATACGGATTACTCTTATGGATTAAAAGTATTTGGTAAAGCCAAAGACAAGCAAAGAGATGCTCAAGGTGCGATTAAAAGAATGCGTCAACAAATCATCTCTTTAACCAATGACCAAGAAGAAGATCAATCCGATATTCCAAATAACATTTTACAGTTAGAAGAGAAGATTGATACCTTAAGAACCATCGCACCCTTTAAGAAAGAGTATTCAGATCCTCAATTTGAATTTAATTTAAAAGAAAAGATTAAACACACCACAATAGAAATCAAAGACAGTAACCAAGATTTAAAACTCTCTAAAAAGAAAGTATTGAATCGTTGGATGACTGAAGATACTTTAGAAGACTTAACTAATCGTAAAGAAGCTTTATACGAGAAGTTAGTGAAACTGAAACAACAGTATGCCTCTAAAGTAGAAGAGTATACCGAAACAGAAAATCGTTTAGCGAACATGAAACTCTCTTCTGAAGAAGAGTTTAAATCCATTCGTGATAAACGAGACGAATTAAAACAAGAAATCCAAGAGATCATTAAAACCGATGAATCTATTCTTAATATTGATAATGCTCTATTTCAAGAGAAAACTTATCAAGACAATCGAAACACGATTGATGCCACCTTAATGGCTTTATTCAATATTCAGTCTCCTCACTTGTCTTCTCAATTGGTAGAAGAGACAGAAACGCTATTGAATAGTAAGAAACAACTCTTAAGTGAATCTTCCTTTCGATTAGTAAAAATCAATGAAAGACTAGAAGCTTTTAAAGAGAAAGAGAAAGAAGCTAAGGTTTCGTGTCCCAATTGCCATCATCAATTCCATCCTGGATTAGAACCTGAAAAGTACAATCGATTAAAAGAAATCTTAGAGAATGAAACCAATGTAAATGTGAAGTTAACTGAAGAAGTCAATGAGTTAAATGACAAACTCAATCAGTTAAACGAAGATATGAATCTGGTAAGGCAGTTTTCACAGCTCTGTAAAGCGTATCCTGAGCTTTTAGGAGAGATTGGTACAGAAGTACTCAAACAGAAGTACTACCTCTCACAGCCCAACTACGCGCAAGTAAAGCTACAAGACAGAATGTACAAAGTTTCTTTAAAAATCAAAGTCGATCGTTTACAAGAACAAGTAAATGAATTAGAGAAACAATTGAACAGTATTTCTTCAGTGGATGAGAAATACTACAATGAAACAAAAGAGCATTTGTCTAAACTAGAAACACTCTCTAATACTTTACATGAAGAGATCCAAGAGAACTTAGTCATCTATAAAGATATCTTAAAAGCGATAGAAGACATTACACAATTTCAAAAGCATCAAGAATCTTTATCCAATCAATTAGAAACGTATAATGCTTTAGAATTGGAGTTAGCTGAATACTTATTGTATAAGTCTGCCAATAGTGTCATCACGACTTATCGAGAAGATGTCTATCGTTTATCTAAGAAACAATCTGAAATCGAATCCAAAAGACAAACCATTCAGTTATTGGAAAAACAAGTCGATACTTTATCCAATGAATTGAGAGTATGGGATGCAGTATTAGACGCTCTGAATCCTACAGATGGTTTAATTGCTGAAGGTCTATTAGGATACATTAAAATCTTCTTAGCCAGAATGAATGGATTGATTGCTTCGATTTGGACTTATCCTTTAATCATTCATCCTTCTAAAATGTCAGAAGAATCAGAAACAGAACTATCTTATAGATTCCCCATGACAGTAGGGATTTCAGATAAACCTAAGAATGATGTCAATCAAGGTTCAGACGGGATTTGTGAAGTAATAGATTTAGCTTTCAGAATGGTAGCCATGAAAGCATTAGGATTGAAAGGTTATCCTTTATACCTAGATGAGTTTGGTCGTACGTTTGATAATAAGCACAGAGAGAACGCACTACGGTTAGTAGAGCGTTTATCGGAAGAGTTTATTGAAGATCAAATTTTTATGGTTTCGCATTCTTTTATGGAATATTCGGTATTAAACGATGTGGCATTCTGTGTGTTATCAGAGGACAACATTGTATTACCACCTAAGAACATCAATCAAGGTGTCGTGATTACACGGCACTAATTTTTTTAAGGAGTAGAACATGTCTCAAGAAACAAGCATGACTCAGGAAAATATTCAAGAAACAACTAAAGAAGCAGCAGAATATCGAGAACTGCAAGAGCATTTGGATATTATTAAAGCACTGACAGATCGAGCACGTAAAGACTTGATTGATTGTATTAAGACGATTGCTTCTCGTGATAAAGAAGCGTTGACGGAAGCTGCTAAAAGCTTAGCGAAGAACTTGTTGGCTGTAGAACAGTATTCAGGTAATCTGGCTAAAGAATTGGTTACTGAAAAGATCATCAGTTCTTCTTTGGTAAAAGCTTTGGATAACCTGACTAAACCAACAGAAGAAGACACTGTACCAGAAGAAGCTTCTCCAGCTAAATCCATTAACATCATCCATCCTGATGCCGATGAGAATGTGATTGCTCGTGGAGAGATTCCTTCCGTACAGCAAGTAGATGATTTAGCATTTAAAGAAGATGAGATCGATGAAATCGTCTATGGTAACGAAGAAGCGAAAGAATCTTCTATTGATGAAAAGGTCACTGAAGCATTTGATAAAGTAGGTACTTTGGTTAAAGAACCTAATTACAAACAATGGGTAGATGACATTAAAGAGCAATTGAAGAACGATACAGCTCGTTCTATCTTAGGTCGTAAAGTATACTTCATTGCTGCTAATCCTTTAATCAACGAATCTACTAAAACATCAGAAGATCCAAATAATGTTGATATTACACAATACATTGAAGTAATCGACGCAGAGTCTTTGAAGTACATTTTAGTAGAACGTCGTGCTCAAGGACCTGCTGTGAATGATACTATTCTCTTTGAAGTAGACGATCAAGATGTCGTAGAAGATCATGTATTCGGTCGAGTCAATCGTCATCGCTATATCGGTCCAGATAACAAACTGACTACTTTAGCGAAGAGTCTGATTAAAGACGTACCGAATCAACATGCTTTCCACCACCCTTACGTGGTCTCTTCTGCTGACTGCTAATTAACTCATTCTAGACAGACGTCTACACAGTCCTATGACTGTGTAGACTATGTACTATTTTGATTAATTTTAAAAGGAATTTGTTTCATGAATCCTAAGCGAAAAGCCACCATAGAGCGATGTGTAAACTTAGTACAAAGCATGTTGCCAAAATCGAATAATGGCGAGATTACGCGTAAGTGGTTAGAATCTTTAACCGATAAAGAATTCGATGAACTCATGATTAAGTTTGCCAATGGTGAAGAGTTCTTACAACTGATTACCCCTGTAGGTGAAGATGACTTCCGTTTAGATACCGATACCCTACAGAAAGTAGCGGATGAGAATGGTGTCGATCTTTACCATCGTATCTGGATTAAAGATGATGAAGGTGGTTATGAACTCTCTAATAAGAAATCCATGGTAATTCATCTACCGATTCGTATTCAACAACAATTGATTGCGAAGAAAGTCTCTATTCCTAAAGACAATGACCACATTGATGTATTTACCGGACAAGTGACTTCTAAAGACTCTAAAGCCGCTCGTCTCTCTTATCCAGAAGTCAACTCTCTATTGGCTATGGGCTTAACCAAAACTGTAGAAGAAATGATGCACTTTAGGGGTGGTTCTGAAAATGGCGTACGTTTGATTGAACAATCCATCATGCAAATGGGTCGAGCCTCTGCGAATGCTCTTAAACCTTATACTGGTAATGTAGGTTCTACAGTGATGTTGCATTCTTACTTAACTGCCATGATGTTAAGAACCACACTCTTAACCAAAGTCGGTACGGCTTAAATATTAAAAAGGAAATTTCGTCATGTATCAAATAACACAGGAACAAGAAGAAGCATTAGACAATCTTTCTAATCAGAATGAAGAAGTTGAGAAAGTATTATTGACTTTAGAAATGATTGAAGAAGACAAAAAAGAAATTGCTCGTTTAAAGAGCCTAAAAGACGATTCAGCGGCATTTCGTTCTTTAGAATGGAAATACCTCAAAGCTTCTGCAAAACTCCTATCACGCTATCCTGAAGGCGTTCTAGCGAGCCATAACCAATTGGTCAAAGACGTATTGATTCGTTACGACTTAATTGCTTTCTTAAAAGTCGATATTCTACAATCTTACTTAAAACGAATTGAGAATAACCATACTCAGTATAAGCAGTACTTATTGAGTTTGTATGCTTTACTAGAATTAGAAGCTAAAGATGAATTGCAAGATTTCATGGTGAAAGTATACGACTTACGAGATGCTCACGCAGTATTCAATACAGACAGAAGCTATTTTGCTGAAATCTTAAATGAACACGTTTGGTTACGACTTCTTTTGGTACAATCTTTCTTACTCGAAATGAATTGTTTTGATAAGATTGAAGCTTTAATGATTGCGAATGGACCTAAATCATGAAGCCGACCAGTAAGCCTAAGAAACATGGTTTATTGATTGATCTGGATTGTCTCTTTGATACACGATACGCAGTATTGAATGAAATGGATCCTGTCGCAGCAGATGACCTTTTATTGAAAGGTTATTACTTACGAGACAGAGATGAATTTCCGAATATGGTATTACCAGAATTCAGAGAGAAGTATCAAAAACGAGATGTCAATACTTTAAAGAATTCTTTACCTACTGCTCTTTTATTTAGACTAGGAGCCATTGTAGGAGATTACATTGTAGAATTCGGTAAAGAAGGAAGACTTTTGAATCCTGAATTGATTCTGAATATCTATCCTTATAAGCTGACACCTGAAGAGATCAATACCATGGTATTGTGTTTAAAGATCCATACCAACCACATGTTACCTGTTCGAGTGATCAACAATAATCCTTTATCCATTACCCCTGCCTGGTTACAGGATAATGTGACTTTCTTTTACTTGTATAACTGGTCAGAATGGATTACACAACATACTGCTACATTAGCTTCTAATCGATTAGATGATGTATGTTTAGTGGCTCCATCGATTATGCCTTTATCGATTGATGAAGGACGAGAACAAGTAAAAGAATTAGAGAAGGATTTAAGAAATCAATTCTCTAGTTATGTTGAAGTGACTGAAGAGTTATCCGATATGGATTTCTTTAAGGCCACTGCTTCTTTAATTAAGTTCTTTATTGGTTTAGAGTTCTTAGAAACACGAGATTTCTGTATCGCTATTCCTGATGACGCAGAAGTCCCTAATGTGAAGTTTGATTACGATCAATCCAGAAGTATTATTACATAGTTCATTACTCTCCTCTCCTTATTAGGGAGAGGAGAGTGATTTCACTTTATGTCTTATAAGAAAGTCAAGAGATTAAAGAAGTAAGCTTGAGGAATCCTTAATCTATTGGTAGGAATCCCAGCATCATTCAAATACGTATTCTTATCCATAATGCGATAGGAATTATAGAAGCGAACATGATATTGACAATCTGCCGTTTCTAATACATATTTATCTACATCTCGTATTGCTACGTATTCTTCAAACTTCCCTAAACGAGTCATCATGGGCAAGATAGGCTTCGTATCAGTCAGATAGTTATTCGGAATATTCCTTTGTTGAGGATAAGTAATCTCTTTAAAGATTTCAGGATTATCCAAGAGTACAATAAAAGAAGTAGAGTGTTTTAAGTAATCTACAATAAAGTCATCTGAATAGATGTCTCTCAAAATAACGTTTCTATCACCATAGGTTTTGTGGAAGAACACATCTGCCATATCCAAGTCATCAGCAGAAGCATGAACTCGCTCTAATAAAGGAATGTTTTTAAACTTCACTTTAATCGCACTATTAGAAATCAGAGTAAAGACATCAAAATCCAATACATGCAAATAACCACCTAAGACCAACATCACTGTTTTATTAGAAACATCTTCACCAATGTCAATCACACACTCTGAATAGTAGCCTACTTTCTCATTGAGTTTAGAAAGCATGTCTTCTTTAATGTCAATTTGTTTTACAGAACCTAAGTTCTCAAAACTAATCGCACCAATACAATGTTTCTTTCTACGACGAATCGTTTTATAACCATCAGTTACCCAAAGTCCTTTACTGTTCGCATCAGTTTGATGTAAGAAACCATTTACAGTAAACAATACATGTTTTTGTAGATCTATCGGATCCACACCTTCTTTGGTAATAAATAAATCATCGTAGTTAAACTTACGACTCAAGTCATCATCCGATAGTTTGCCTTTAGCGACAGGAATGACTTTAAAATGATTAGACAATACTTCTTGATAGACTAAACCTTTTCTACCTAGATTTACTTTTAAGTTCGTATAGTTTAATCGAGCTTCACCAATACTTTCTAACCATTCTTCAATCGTCTTAGACCTGTCCATATTCGGGAAGTATTCATCTAACAATACTACCCCTTTTTCTTTACTGTACTTATTCGTCATTTCTAAACGAATAGAGCTATATTTCTTATACAAATTTTCAATAGTTTCGCCTAAAGGAATCTTCTCCCATAATGCGATTTCACCAATGACTTTGCCAATCGCTCGGTTGATCTCGTAATTCATTTTATCGATTACCTCAGTGGTTGATAGAGAATCGCAACTTAATATGACGATCGCTCTGGATATAAATTTTAAATAAAGTTTATATAATATTTAGCTAAATATTATTTTCATATTTTCAAGGAGATTAAAAGATGGCGGTACAGAATTTACCTAGCTATACTTTCGATCCACATGCCCGTGTACCGGCTAATCTCATTACCAATGAACGCCATACACTGACTCCTAAAAATGGATACACCTTCCATTACATCATTCCGGATTATGCTCCGTTTTACATTAAAGATTTAAAAGTCTATAAGAAAACCCAACAAGGTGCCAAAACATACTTAGTAGAAGGCGTAGACTTTGTTGTCGGGTACGAATTCTTACAAGCGGTAAACTCTACAGGGATTCCGGTATATGGTGCGATTTCTTTTATCAATAGAAATCTAACAGGTGACATCTACTTAGATTATCGTACAGTAGGTGGGGCTTGGACCATTAGTCAAAACAAGATTGCAGAGATCATTGCAGATCTTCAATACAATCCGATCATCACGACTTGGGAACAAGTCGCTAATATTCCTTATCAGTTCCCACCCACAGCACACTCACATGATGTTCAAGACCTAACCTCTTTCTCAGACTTACTCGCTGTTTTACGACGTTTGGGTGAGAATCTCAATGGAGGTGGAGGTAGTGTTAACCAACAACAAATCATTGACATTGTAGAACGTACGATTACTTCTGGTGGTAAAGCTTCAGTAGGATTGAGTAACTTACGTAACTTAGAAATCCTGCCTTTAAATAATGGTAATAACAATACCGATAACTATTACGTGACGCCTCGTGGGGTACGGGATATTATCAATGCGGTTGCCATGCCGGTGATTAACCAGCACATCAATGCTCGTGGTAACGTCCATGGACTGGTAGCAGCAGATATTGGTGCAGTCACTCAAGCCGATATTGATTCACGCTTAGCGACTAAGTTAGGTAAAGGTGAGAAAGCAGCCGATACCGTTTTGTTCGATGGTCGTAATAGTCAACAATTAAAAACATTCGTATTGGATGGTACCTCTTCCAACACTGCTAAGTTCAATGGCTTAACCTATACCGAGATGGTAGAGGATGTAAAGAATCGTTTGAATGCGATTCTCTCTGCTCAAGGTGGGGACAATGTGACGAACTTAGCTGCTCGTATGTTGCAATTAACAGCAGGCGATACTAATAAGTTCGGTAATCGTACTCCTGAACAATTTGCGACTTGGCTCTTAGCGAATAACAATATTAATGCCACCACTTTAAATGGTTTAACCAAAGACAATCTGATTAATGAAGCCCGCTCTAGTGTCAATGCGACTCAGTTAAATGGATTGACTTCAGCTCAATTGATTGCTCAAGCCAAACAAAACGTAGATGCAACATCTATTGGTGGTCGTAACTTACAGCAATTGCTCTCTGATGCGAAACAAAATGTCAATGCTACCCATTTGGGTGGTTCGACTAAAGAGCAAATCATTGCCGATGCCAAGAACAATGTTAATGCCGTACAACTGGATGGTAGAACTGCTCAACAAATCATCGATGAAGCTCGACGTAACGTCAATGCGACAACCATCGGTGGTAAAACGATTGAAGCCTTTAAAGCAGAAGTCGCTCAAGGTGTACGAGCGGCAGCTACGACCATTGGTGGTTATACTGTACAACAAATCATTAATGAAGCAAGATCTTCTGTCGATGCAGAACGCTTTGGTGGTTTAGATAAAGAAGCCTATAAAAACTATGTCCTCTCTGCAAACAATATTAATGCAGCGACAGTAGGTGGATTCAATAAAGACAGATTGATTGCTGAAGGTCGTAAAGCCGATACCTTAGGTGGTTTAAATAAAGATCAATTAATCGCTCAAGCTAAACAAAATGTGAATGCAGCTACCTTAGGTGGTAAGACATTACAACAAGTCATTGCAGATGCAAAAGCAAACGTTGTAGCCACTAACGCTTCTCGCTTAGAAGGTAAAACCGTACAAGCGTTAACGAGTGAGATTACGGGTTTCGTTTCTAACGTCATGGATGACACTAAAGTCCACATGGGTAATGGTGTTAATCAACACGCTGTAGCGACTCAGAACAGTGCTAAAGTCAATGTGGTTAAGATTGGTAAAACCACAGAAGATTCTGGTTTACCTGCTGTGACTATTGATGCTGTCGATATGGGTAAGATGTTCATGTATCGTAAAGCATTAACCAATGAATCCATTAATGACTTGAAACAAACTGCTGATATTGGTATTTATTCTCAAGCTTCTGATTCTGCAGCAGGAACCAATTTAGGTTATCCTGATCGTAAAGCAGGTACACTCTTAGTATTGCCTGCGGCTTACACCGTACAACAATGTTATTTTGTTTGGAATGAAGGTGCGATCTTCTCTCGTTATGCTGAACGAAATGGGACTTGGTCTAATTGGTCACGAGCCGGTGTGGATCCAAGTAAGATTTCCCATTCTATTAATGGCAATGACCAGTCTAAGATTGCTTCTGAAAAAGCAGTAGGTGATTTGAGAGCATTCTTCATTGATTCTCGTACAGGCAAAATTAAAGAAGAATTGATCCCAGCACCTAAATGGCAGTAATACTTTGAATGGCTATAGAGTAGTGGCCACTACTCTATAGCTTTTACTTTTTCATTTTTAATTAAACGTTTAATTAAGGAAGTCAACATGGCAAATCAAACTCCAAACCTTAAGGTTCGGTACGAATTTGACCAGTCGGGACGAAACCCGAATAACTTGGTGAGTAATGAGCAACATACCACCACGCAACGACTCAGAAAAATCATTGTACCTCATTACGGACATTTCTATAATGACTCTGTGGTATTGACAGAATTGCCTTCTGGTCGTGAAGTACCGAGAAGTGATTACTTCTTTGAAGATCCTTCAGAAGTGATTGCTTTGAAAACTGGTCTTGCTGCTTCTATGGTGATTGTCGTCACCAATAGTAAATTAGGTAATAAGTTTGCAGTATCTTATCAAGCAGTAGGTGGAGAATTTAGCGGAGCTGATGTTAAATTACTGGCTCGTAAACTAGAAGATTTAAATCACGATAATCGCCCAGTAGAATGGGAGAACATTCGTAATAAACCTTCTACCTTTAATCCTGCTGAACACCGACATCCAATTTACCAAACTTTCGGTTACGAAGGATTAATCTATATTGTAGAGCGATACATTCGTGCAGTATTGATTGGTGATGAAGCTTCACATGACGTGATTTGGGATGAATTGAAAAAGATTCGTCAACTGATTAACTCTACCGTTACACCAGTCATTAACGACTTTAACAACTACAAGATTTCTCAAGAAGAAGCTTTGCGTTTGTTAAGAGAAGCCATGCGTCAGTTAGACACTAAACTGACGGGTAAAGATACTGAACTCAATGACAAGTTAGAACAGCATAAACGAGCTTCTAATCCACACAACATCACGCCTGGTTTGATTGGTGCCCCTACTAATCAACAGATGAATGACGAGATCGATGCTTTACGTCGTGAATTGAAAGCTTTGATTGCAGGACAGCACACCAAAGAACAAGTCGATCTGAAAGTGAATAATTTACAGAATATCTTGAATCGTTTACAAGACACGAAGCTGGATAAAACCGCACGTGCTGCGGATACCACTTTGTTCATGGGTAAAACCTACGATGCGGTGAAAACCGAGATTTCTGATAAAGCCTTAGAAGACCATAAAGACGATTTTGTCCATATGGGTACAGGCGTCGGTCAAATCCGTCCTATCGGTACGGGTACTAACATGACCAATGTCGTGAAGATCGGTAAAGATACCGGTAATAAGTTAGTCAAAGTCTCTGTCGATGCGGAAGACTATGGTACGATGTATAACTACCGTGGTGAATTCAATCAAGATTTGAATCGTCTCTTTAAATTAGAACACATTGGTATTTGGAAGATCCCTGGTAATACGACTAGCGCACCGATTACTGCTGCTGGTACTTTGTTTGTCGTACCTGGTAACTTAGGCGTAATGCAAATCTTCTATCCTGGTACAGATGGTAGTAACGATACTGAAAACGTTTATCGTCGATTCTCTACGGGTAGTAACATCTTTACCAACTGGAAAGGTGTAGCGGATTACCGTAGCGCAATTTCGCATGAGAAAGCGGGTAACAACCAAACCAAGATTGCTTCAGAGAAAGCTTTGGGTGATGTTAATCGTGACTTAACCAATACCATTAACAATGACATTAAAAATACTTTAAAAGAAAACATCTTGAAGTATGTTGATGGTCAAACGACTTTAGATCGACAAGCCATTAGTAAAGCATTGTTTGGTAAACCTTATAACTTAGGTATTGGTAGTGCGGCAGTAGTAAACAGACAGTTTGCTAACCTGAATGTGGATAACAATCAGATTAGTCGAAGAGTAACCGAACTCTTTGGTACTGAACAACCTAAGTTAGCTCGTGAAGTCATTCCGATTTCATCAGTAGAATCGAACATGATTCGTTGGAATAATGATGGATTGTACTATGGTAATGTACCGGATGAATTGACTAAGAATCTTTATGTCGATCCTACGAGTGGTGTCGATGAACCGATTACTGAAACCAATGGTCGTGGTACTCGTAATAAACCATTAGCGACTTTAGCTTATGCTTTAACTCAAGGTCCTGCAGGGGTGAATCGTACGATTTACTTAGCTGAAGGTAAAGAGCATAAAGTCGGTCGTAAAGCGACTGCAATTACTGCTAGTGGTATTTCTTACGAAAGCACACCACAGAACCATCAAGCTCTTGATATTGCTTACATTCGTGGTGGTCGTGTTGTGATCGACATCTATGGTCCTCGTATTGATGCGATTTATAATGGTTTCCAATCTTCTCGTGATTATACGGATTCTGTAATTTCTGAAGACCGTACAAAAGCATTGAAAGTGAAGAACATTGATACTCGATTGACTTTCCAAGGTATTCGTCATGATGGTAGCGTATACTTACGCAATAATCCGAAGAAAGCCTTACACATGACTTGTTTAGAGTTTATTGGTGTACCTGATGTGATCTTCAAGAACTTGACTTTGGTAAACTATTCCGATGACCGCACTATAGTTAATGCAGCTATCCACGAAGACGACTATGTGGTTTCTGAAGAATCTCGATTCAATCGTTTACAAAGTGCCAATATCTCCTTCAATAACTGTTGTTTCAATACTGGCGAAGTTTACAGAAACCCTGTCCAAACATTCTATCCGGCATTCATGAAGACTTCTGAGTTCTATAAGAACTTGTCTTTCTATTCTAACCGTTTAGAAAGTGACTTTGTTTGGGGTAAAGGTTTGATCATTGCTTACAACAGTAACAACAGTACCATTCTAGCACGTGAAGGGGTATCTTTACCTAGATTTTTTGAAATCAGCGGTGATAACTATAGTGATACTGATGGTAACGTCACCTATTTCATGGGAATGAAGATTGGTAATGGTGAATACGTAAATGTTCGTACGAACTTCTATCCAAGTGAAGAGAAATCTTTGAATGTACTGAAACGCACTACTGGAAATATTGCCACTCAAAAAGCAGATATTGAAATTGATTCAGATGGTAAAGTCTATTGTATTTTCTTTAATACCACTTCAAGACAAATACAAAGGATTCAAATTCATCCTGCTCGTTGGGCTGGTTAAACATAAAACAGTATACTACACTAGGTCTCATCGACCTAGTGTAGTATATTTTGTTTATCCAATTAATTGATGCGAACAGTAGATATCTTCAATACGAAGTCTCGGATTACGTTTAGTAAGATTGTTGATAGCGACATTTCTAATAGAATTCCTATCGTCTACAACTTGGGTATTAAATACTAAAGTATCGCCATTTCTAATATCCAGGTTACTTATATCATGCACAAGATAAGGATTATATTGATAGTTTAAACTGTATATGTAAGCAGAACGATCTCTAACTGAAGTATACGAATAACTGTCTTGAGGATAATTAATGTAACGACTACTGGCATCTACAGCAATAATTCGACCATCTCTCCATAATTCTACTCTGTCGTAAACATATCGACACTTCTCAAGACCTTCGTAATGGGTAACTAGATAAGATGGTTTAAAAACAAAATCCTTTACGACTAGACTATGCTTGACATTAGGAACACCACCATCTTGTTCAGTCCAACCGTACTCGGGACCTACTATATCGTTAGATATTTCTTCTGGCGTAGGCACTTTTCTACTCAGTTCAGGATAGACTCCGTAGTTATCATCGTAGATAATTTCAGTAATTTCCAGAACGACAGCCATCGCATCACCAGAGTCACCAGTGGTACGAACACGTAGTTGAAGAATCAGATCATCAATAGGTTTGTCTGACAAGGTTATACTGTTACTGGTAAAATAAAACTCATCCTCATGACTGCCTGGTCCTAGACCTCTTTCTGCCGTTTGTGCTAGTATCACTCCCGTACTTTTATGTATTAACAATGCTGAAACAAATAGACCTTGTACACGAATACGAAATTGTTTTCTTAACTTAAATCCTCTTACGTTTCTAGCGACTTTTGGAAGCAAGAAATGAACAGTAGCAACGCCATTAGCGAAAATCGGATCAAACTCAGCCGTATTGGTATTCACTCGGTTATTTAACGATGGATTGACCCGTCCTATGTTTGCTTCTTTCTTAAAGTACTTCACCCCACCTTGTGCAGGAGGAGGTGGATCAGGTAATCGATAAACATATTCTTTTCTTTGTTGAGCTTCTTCAGCATGATCCAATACTCTTTGATACCATCTTTTACAAATGGTATTAAACTCAGTCGTCCCTACGATAGAATTCTTAACGGTATTGAAATCAATCATGTTAGGATTACCATTTGCTAAAGTAGCATAAACTTCTTTTTCAGAATACTTACGACTACCCTTCATAATCGTAATTTTGTATTTAGCTAAACGAGAGGCATCTTGAATGGTTTGAGTAAAAGTACCTAATAAGTCATCGAAGGTAATGTCACCTTCTTGGTCCTGGAATTGATCTAAACGAATATAGTCATGCATCGTCATGATACCATAATCACTATTAGCAACATTCCAACCTAAGCTATTAAAGAACTGACTATGTATGTCAGTATTACGAGTGGTTTCAGGATCACCTGTAATGATGTAGAAGTAATCTTTAGAATACTTAGGGACTAAATTCAATCTTTCTAAAAACTGTTTATTAAACACATCCAATACAGATTGTTTGGTAATCAATTCATCTGTTTTATCAGTGGTTTCTTCAACTGTAGAAATCACTTCTTCAGTGACATTAATACTGTCACCATTTTCTCCAATCATCTGGATAGTAGCTGGAGAAGCTTTTCTAACCGTAATTTCCATTTTCAATATTCCTTATAAATAATAGAATTTTAAAAGTCGTATAAGACTAGAGTCATATGGAAAAATGTGGTTGATTTTATGAAATCCTTGCTATTTCGAAATATTTATTAAAATACATAAAAGGAACTTTTAAATGATTGTCGTTAACAATTATTTAACCGAAGGTGTGAGCTTTTCGGATGCCATGGATAAAGCATTGCAGGAAGCCCATAACCAAAATGACTTCGTCTTGGTACAAGAAGGCGAATACAAGATTGATCGACCGATCAAGATGACCAACACACTTTATCCTAATTGTCGTGGTATCATTGGTGTCGATCGTAAGAAAGTAAAGATCTGGACAGATCGTCCACAAGTTAAGGATTGGGATCCAGAAACCAACTTAACTGATGCGCGTAATGACGCATTGATCTTAGTAGAGCGTTTGAATGATAAAGTCATTTCTGCTTTAACGCTACAATACAAAGGTGAGTTCTATCGCCCAGGTGTGACTTACTTTGGTGCAGTGAATGGTATTTATTTAGAACACACTAACCATTGTAAAGTCTCTAACGTAGAAGTCTCTGGTTGTAACCGTGCCGGTGTATTTTTAAATACCACTGATGTAGGTATTGTCAACTATGCTAAAGCAGGTACGATGGCAAATAAACACTACTACGAAGGTTTACATCCTAAAGACATGGGACTGCCTAAAGGTAATGTAGTAACAAACTGTATCTTACACCACAATCGCGTAGCCGGTGTGTTAGCTTGCTGGCAATTAGATTTCTTAGCCAAAGGTAATCACTGTTATCGTAATGGTCATGAAAAAGACGGTGGTACAGGTTATGGTATTACCATGTCTAGTGGTACGGTAAACTCTAACTATCTGATTGAGAAAAACCTAGCCGAGTATAACTATCGTAAAGGTTTGGATGTGCATGATGGTTGGGATGGTGTCATTACCGATAACCAGGTCTATTGTAACCGTTTCCATGGTATTGCAGTAGAACACCGTGGTTATCCTGGTAAGAACTGTATCATTACTAAAAATGATATCGACTTTGATCCAGAGTTCCGTTTAGAGCGTGACGATAACGTACCAGAAGGTCGTGAACTCAATCTGAAACAAGACTATTATCAACAACGTGCGATACGTATTGAACTGATGCCTCAAGAGTTCCAAAAATGGGGTAATCAAGTACGAGATCCTCGTTATGTAGTCGAGGGCAATAAAGTACGTGGTTTGTCTCATGATGGTCGTGGTGAACACCGTGTGATTGAATTGATCAACAAAAACAAATCTCCAGATGTATTGCCTAACTGGTTTATTCGTGATAACGACATTAAGTGTGGTAAGGTAGACTACATTGTCTTTATGGATTCTCCTAATACCGTACCGAATGGCTTGGGTAATGTCACTATTGAACGCAATCGTTTTATAGCAGAAAACGTAGTGGTCGTACCGATTACGATTCAAGAATCTGCTAAATTAAAATTTGGTGAAGATCGAGCCATTAAGTTTGAGAACAATGTTTTAGAAGTCACTCAATTCAATGCAGGTGCAAAAGCAGTCCATTATCATGGTACTGCTAAAACCTATTCTGTTCGAAACAATACCTTTGACTTAGTGCCTAACTTGAATCGTCCTGTCTTCCGATTTATCTGTAATATACCAGATAAAAAAGAAGAATTGGTATGGGCTTGTGAAGACAATATCTTCTTGTTAGCCTTAGCCAACATGCATGTATTCAAAGGTGCTCAATGGTGGACAGCAGAGAACTCTCGTGTTTCTCTGAAAAACAATATCCACTATTTGAAACTCAAAGTCGCTCTGCCTGATGCGACTGCTGAAAGTCCTAAAGAGATTCAAGCTGCAGCAGCGGCAGCAGCACGAGCACAAGCATAATCAATACTACTCTCTACTCCTTAATTGGAGTAGAGAGTATTTTCTTTATTTGTTAATCTTTTCTTTAATCTTGTCAATATCGACAATGTGTGTAGAGTACAAGAAGATCTTATGCTCTTTAATACCACTCGGTTTGTCTTTAACGTTATAGACACCCAGAGTATCGGTTTCTTCTAATTGATCAAATACCATACGCTCGTATTCGTAGTTAAAGTAAATACGAACATTATGGCGATTTAAGTAATCAATCAAATTACTTACCATGAAGACAGGTACATCTTCAATAATCACACCATCGTAAATCTCGACAGAACGAGGAGCAGGATCAATCACTCCTTCGATGTATTGATCTTTAGCGTATTTCTCTTTTTGTTCTTCTGTCAGTTTATTGTACTCTGCTAACCAAGCTTCGTACTTTTGATTGTAAGCCGCTAACTCATCTTCTTTCTCTTTCATCTTCAAGAGAATGTAATCAGTTAAGTAGTAAGACTTCAGATCGATACTTTCACGATCTGGTGGTAATTTGAATGTCAAGTGATCACGAATCTTTTGGTCTGAGTTATCAACGTTCATGCCTAAGATAGGTTCGTATTTGTGGTCTGTTAGAGAAATAGAGAGTAACATGATAAAATAAAATTCCTATTATAAGGGGATTGGAAACTAAAAAAAAAGAAGCTCCATTCAGGAGCCTCTCTTTTAGATTAATTAGGTTTAGCACAGTAACCTAGCCCAATGAAGAAGACTAGGAGACCGGCATAAACCTGAACTTGGTCAGGTACGATACTGACTAACATCTTACCGAAGTAATAGATACCAATCAATGTCGCAATAGTAGTTAAAGATTTCATAGTTAAACCGTTTCTACCACTACAGAGAAACCTTCAGGAATGCGAACGACTACTTCGTTACCTTTAATGGTAACAGTAGGACGAATGCCTTTAGGTTTAGAAGTTTTCACTTCTTTAGGTTCTTTACGAGGAGCAGGAGACTTCTTAATACCTACTTCACCGAACGCTTCTTCCAAAGCAGTTTTCGGTTTAGCTACTTTCTCTTTCTTAGGCTTCTCAGTAACCAGAGGCAAGTTTTCACCTTTGGTAGAGTAGATGAAGAAGGTCTCAATAGAGCCTTTTCCTTCCTCTTCCAATTCCACTACTTTGAAAGAACCAGTCTCAGTAGCTTCGAGCAAGAACAGAATGTCACGAGCTACCTGTTTAATAGCAGACAAGAAACGTTCACCACGATGGAATGGTGTGCGCTTGTTAGCATAAACGAAAGAACTGTTGTGGTAACCAGGGTTAATAGTTACTGGGAAATTCTCTTCCTTCGGAATATTTTTAGTCACGAAGGAAAAGTTCTTACCCAGTACCAAATCGATATCTTTTTCAGATACCTTATTGCTACCGGCATGGTCGTATACTTCACGTACGAGTTCATTACGTACACGATCAGCTACATACTCAATGAATTCTTCACGAGTATTGAGACGAATACCACGTCCATCCCATGCTGGGATTTCTTTAGTAACTTCTTCTTTAGTTTCGATCACGACATCTTCTTTAGTCAGATCGATTTCCAAGTTAGTTTGAGTTTCAGTGTTGGGGTTAGTGAATGACATCATTTTAAATTTCCTTTTCTAGAAATGGTGAATAAACAGAACTATACCTATTGAAGCATAAGTATAATTAAGCTAGGTTAGGGTAGCAAGAGTACTTCTCTTGACCCATTATAATAGTATATATTTGAAATAAACTACATTACAAACCCAATACAATTAGAGAGTTTAATTGGCCTAACCATTTTAGAAGGTTTAGAACCTATTACTCTTCTCTTGGTTTCAGAGATTCTTGCAAAGAGCGCTTCTGCTTCGTCATCTGTAGGTTCCTCAATCTTGATGTATTGACGTAACCAATCAGCAGCATACACATCACCATACGTGCAAGCATCGTTTTCTTTATACAAAGTATTCTCTGCAATATACTTCCTCAATAAAGGAATCGTCTTTTTAAAGAACTGTTCCTTATCAAAGAATTTCTTTCTTAAGTGATGACCTTCAAACACAATCATTTTACGGAAGATGTTATAGAAAGTTTCATTGAAATCAAACTCTCCATTTTCTAACCATTTCTCTTCATTTTGAGTAATAGGCCATAGACCCATCTGCATGACGTGTATATTGCGTTTCATGATTGAGACAGTCGTATGTAGGTAAGCACTCACTAAGTGGCTAATAACGCCGTTTAGAGGCATTCCTGACGGTTTCTTGAATGGTTTAAAGACTTCTTCTAAGTCTTGAACATATTTCCCTGTCTTTCTAGACAAAGCATTATTCAAATCAGAGATAATCCAGAGATAGTCATCGTGCTTTTCAGTGATCTGTTGTGGATTAAATCGATCGTGAAAAACAATACTCTCTGGTTGAGGAATTTTACTTAAATATTCCTCTTTACTTTCAAAACGTTCCGTATCCATTTAGATTAGTTCCTAGTTAAAACTGAATATTCAATTCGACTGGTTTCCAAGTCACAATATCCAGCATATCCTTTACTTTATTTTCTACAGACCTAATTAGGTGTTGTTGAATCTCTTCAGGTAATGCTTCTTTATTGGTTTCACCTGTTTCCAATACAATATCGTGGTAGTAATCCAATAGAGTAAAATCAATACCTTCTGGTTTAGAAATACCAATGTTATCAATATTGGCTCTTATGAGTTGTAACTGGATATCTTTTACAATCACTTTATACATGTCCACGTGAGATCCTGTAGTATAAACCCATTGACACAACTTATCGAAAGAAGAATTAGATGCCATTAAGATTTGTAATTCACTTTCAATATTGATGTTGGTGGTAAAAGCAAACTCTGAAGGATTGAACTTATTGAAATAAGGATAAGTACAGACACGACTGAATCGACCTTCGTCATTGACAAAGTGAATTTTCAAAGCTGTATAAGATAATTCTAAAACAGAAATACCAATACTGTTGACACCAGGAACAATAGAGATGCCTTCTTTACGAACAGAGTTGCTTCGATTTAATTCTGTATCATGAATCATGAAGTCAGGCGATAAAGGAATCAAAACACTTTTCCTACTTCGATCAAAAGAAGGTTTAGGTAAAGGAGAGGTGTACATGCGTTCTGTTCCTGGGTAATTCATGCTATGCTGAATCAAGAGATTCCCATCTTTATAAATCACAATCATGTTATTCTCCTTTAACCAATTCTTTGACTTCTTTAACAGTAAAAGGTTTCAATACTTTTAAATCCTTTACGTTATAGCAAGTATATTCTTTATCGGATAGTTCTACTGAAGAAACGATATCCATTCTGATTGCTAATTTAAATCCTTCCTTAGGGGTCAAACCTAGTTTTACTGCGCCGAGTACATATCTTTCTCCAGTACCTGATACGTAGTAATCGATCTTATCTGTATTGACAACAGAAACGAATATTTTATTTTTTAATGGAAAAGAGGATTTATCCTTAGCTCGTTTACCGAAAGAAATAACGTGGTTATAACCGACTACAGATTTCTCATTACTTACTTTACTGATAAAAGCAATTTCTTCATTAGCGATACAAATGGTTCTGTCTTTGGTAAGGATACAAATTTTAGATTCAATCGCATCACCCATTTTAAAATTTGAATCTATAAACTGAACCAGTCTCTCAATCATCAAACTCGTAAAGTTTAAAGAGAATAATTCGTCAGTTAGTCCATTTTTATAATTTTCTGCTTTAGATACTGCTTTTGCAATCCATTCAGCAGTGGTTAGTATCTCTTCTTGTTTATTTTCAGGAAACATAAAACCAAAAGAAGTCACGATTAAGTGATCATTCTTTAGAATCTTAACTCCTTTACGAAAAGTACTTTTGGTGTCTAAACCATTTTGATGATACATCAATGCTTTGGTATCTGCCATGATTTCGTTGTTGTAATAAACAATTGTCGTCATTTTACATTCCTAAAAATAAAAGACATAATGAATTACTCTCCTACCCCAGTAAGGAGTAGGAGAGTGATAAGTATTAAAGCTTCATGCTTTTGTCAATACGAGTACAGCCTTGTCTACGGTTCGGAGCTTCGGTGTTGACACTCTGTAGCAAGTCCACTGTGCCTTCGTCAGTGTGAGCATTAGTGAAGATACGATTGATTTCTTTGTCTTTAGATTCGACTTGCAAATCACCGACAATCGTTTCAATCACGAAAGAGATATTCTTTTCTTCACCTCTTATCAAGTCTTTCACAATGACTCGAGGCACTTTCTTCAGTTTAGCCAATTGGGCTTCGGTGATTTCAGTATTGAATTTAATGTTGTCAAGAATGACTTTCTTTTCGCTCATTAGATTTCCTTTAAAGATGGGTTAAAATAAATAGCTATTTAAATGGAGAAATGAATCTCCATTTAAATAGTATAGGTTTAAAATTTATTTCTTTTTCTCTTGAGTCAGAGGAATCTGTACATAGCGACCTAAGATAGCAGTAGCCATTGCATCATTTTGTAAGTATTCAAAGTTCTTCTCATCGTCTTTCTTTTCCAGACGGGTCTTAATCGTTTCTTTACTGCCATTAGCGAAAGTGATGTTCAATTCTTTAGGTGCGATAGGGTCATCCAATTCAGCAATCACGACTTGATCGACATTCAAGCATTTCACTTTACCATCTTTGGTTTTTACCGTATATAACTTAGCCATTTTACTTTATCTCCAAAAAATTAAAAAAAAAACTAGCTACTCCTAAGAATAGCTAGTCTGTCACATTATTTCAATAATGCTTCAATCTCTTCTTCAGTCTTCCCTAATACTTTAGGCAGATCTTCTTTCTTCACGATGTTAGAGCATTTGGGTTTACCATTAAACCCATTACAGGCTACCATCTTTCCGAATCGACCATTCTTCACAAAGAGATTGTGTTTCTTACATTTAGGACATTTCACGCCAGTATCCACATTTTGATGTCGTACGATTTCACTACCATCAGCATTACAAGAATACTTACAAGTAGGATAACCTACACAACTACCAAATTCTCTGCCTTTAAATCCTTTACGAATCGCTACTTTATTCCCACACTGAGGACAAGATTTGCCTTCAATGTATTTCAATTCAGTAGGTTCTTTCTTAGGGGCTAAAGATCGAGTATACTTACAGCCTTGATGTGGACACTTCAAGTAGTTACCAAACTTACCTAACATCTTCACTAAATTCGCTTGTCCACAAGAAGGACAAATCTCTTCAGTGGTTTCAATCACACCTTTATGCTTAATCGAAATTGTTTCTTCACGTTTCACGTTTTCAATAAAAGAATTCCAGAAGTTAAACAACATCGCTTCACGGTTAATCTTACCTTGAGCAATATCATCTAAATCGGATTCCATTTTACTCGTAAACTGATAGTCTACATACGTGTAGAATTTATCGACTAAGTAATCAATGACGGCAATACCCATATCGGTTACCGAGATACGATTCTTCTCGACGATAATGTAACCTCTGTCTTGTAGTGTTTTAGGAATCGTCGCATAAGTAGAAGGACGACCAATACCATATTCTTCTAACACTTTCACTAAAGAAGCTTCATTGAATCGAGCAGGTGGTTTGGTTTGGTGTTCGGATACTTGTAAGTCTAGTACAGGTAACTTATCACCATGATTGATTTTAGGTAATTGAGTATTCTCTTCTTTTTCTCCATCGATTTCTTCACCTTCTTGATAAACCGATAGATAACCAGAGAATACTAAGACACTACCATTAGCACGAAAGCCGTATTGCTTACCTAAATTGAAATTGACTTGCGTACTGTCGAAAATAGCAGGCTTCATTTGGGAAGCCAAGGTTCTTTGCCAAATCAATTCGTATAACTTAAATTCATCACTACTGAATTTACTCTTAACTGAATCAGGCGTAATGGTGATATCCGTAGGGCGAATGGCTTCGTGTGCTTCTTGAGCAGACTTGTTCTTACTCGCATATTGCTTAGGATGGTCTAAGACATCATTCGGATAGAATTGTGTACCATACCGATAGATTGCGTTTAAAGCCTCTTCAGAGAGTGATACAGAGTCTGTACGCATGTAGGTAATGAAACCATGTCCATGTACCTCAGAGCCTTCAAATAAGCGCTGTGCGACCTGCATCGTACGAGTAGCATTCCAACCTAACTTACGTACCGCATCCATCTGCAAAGTAGAAGTGGTATAAGGAGGCTTAGGTTTACGAGAAACCTTAGAAGTTTTAATATCTGTTACGACTAACTTCTCTTTATTAGCTACTAAAGCTTCAATCGCTTTCTTGTGTTCTTCTACGTAAGTAGAATCATTCAAAGACATTTTAGAAATGGTCTCAGGTCCAATCCGTACTAATCGTGTAGGAAACCCTATTTTGTCTTTTTCTGTAAACGCATTAATCTGCCAATAGGTACTCGGTACAAAAGCTTTAATCTCTTTCTCACGTTCAGCTAAGATACGTAAAGAAGGGGATTGTACACGTCCAGCAGATAATCCTTGAGAGGGGAAGATCTTCCAGAGAATCGGAGAGATCCAGAATCCTACTGCATAGTCCAGTGCTGCTCGTGCAGATTGTGCTGCGACTTTATTCATGTCTACTTGACGATTCGTATCGATCGAATGCTGAATCGCATCTTTTACTGCTTTCTCAGTGACCTCTGTATAGGTAACCCGATAAACCTTTTTCGGTGTAATCTTATTTTGTTTTAAGATTTCAATCACGGATTGAGAAATCCCTTCCCCTTCGTAGTCAGGGTCAGTCGCTAAGTAAATCGTATCGACATTCTTAGCCATACCGACTAAATCTTTCACATGTTCTTTCGATTTAGCAGGAATCTTATATTTCAGTTTAAATCCATGTTCGACATTTAAAACTTCTTCACGTGGTTTATCGACATCTAACCCACGTACGTGTCCAAATGTGGCTACAGTCTTAATCCCATCTTTCGCTAACCACTTGGTAATGGTTTTAGCTTTATTCGGGGATTCGACAATCATTAGTGTATGGTAAGCCATTTTAATTATTCCTAAAAATAAAGAGACTCCAGTACAACACTAGAATCTCTTTTACCCAGTTACTCTTTCTTATCAGAAGAAGTATTGTCTAGAATCTTTTTCTGCTCATCTGAGGATTGAGTTTTTACACCGAAGCGTTCAGCGACTTCATTGTATTCTTTCTCATCGATTTTGTGACGGGCTAGACAGACTCCTTCATCATCAAAACTCTTATTGAGTTTATCAGTTTCTTCGTAAATCTCTTTATGCTTCTCTCTTAGCTCTTTACCGATTTCTTTAAACACCGGAGAATCAATTAATGAAGAGATGGCTTCTCTCATGTTGTTAGGACGACCTACAGAGCGCTCGTACTTAATGTGGGAATGCTTGTAGGTATTCTCGGTATCTTCTTTACTGGTCTTACTAGATCGATAATTAATATTCAAACCAATCCAATAGAGCTTATTAACAAACCATACAAACCATTTAGGGAATTTACGGAAGGTATGTAAGTTTCCTAATTGAGTAATACAGTTTCTCAATTGCATGATGTTGTTAACCGTATTGGCACTAATACTACTCATGAAAATCCAGAAGATCAAAAGAATAGGATAGTAAACATAAGCTAGGAAAGGAGCCGCATTCACACGCATGTTCATGTGTGAAGTAATGCGAATACCAATCGAGATACCACAATATAGAACAGTGAAAAGAGACATGAAGTTCATTGGGTCTTCAAATCCATATTTATTACCAATGGCATAAATACCGGCTAAAGCTGCCATCATGTAAGTCGCTGTACGAAAGACATAGATGAACATGTTACCTGAATCATCACGTGCCGTCATGAATTGTTCGATTGCACCTAGAACAGTCAAGTAAAGATATGCTGTTAAACCAGCATAAATTATCGTCGGTGTAATTTGATTAAATAGTTCCATTTAAATTAATTCCTTTTGATCGAAACGAAGAGCTAATTGAATTAACCCCATGTCGTACTTATCCAGAACATGTCGAACAAAGTCTACTTCTGAAAGATAAGCTTTTGGACGAGTAGTCTTGTAGGCACTGGATAAGTGCGTCAAGATATTCCTCAATTCTTTTAGAGAATAAAACTCCATGCTGTTTTTATAGAGATTCAAAACAGAAGTCGTTTTACCTAATCCATTTCTTAAATAGAAGTGGATAAAGATACTCGTATTGGATAACAGGATGTGGGTAACCCCTATTCCTGAATCCACTTTCATTCCTTCTTCAAAGAGTTCTTGTAACAGACGCTTGGCTTTGTAATTGCCTTTAGGGGTATCAAAGTCACCCGCTACTAATTCTTTACGATAGATTTCTCTTGGAAATTCAGACATGGTTAATTATCCCTTTTAACTATAAGTGATCTTTCCATCTTTGTCTATCTGCAATTGATAGCCTTCTGGATGGTTATAATATCTCACGTTGAAGATGACTTCTTTCGTATCGTTGTCTCGTACCCAATTAGCAACAATATTCGAAATCTTATAAGAATAATGGTAGTGTAAACCAATCTTCTTACTAGGTGTCGTGCCGAATGTAGAATATACGCCTTTAAAGGCACCTACTTCGATGTTATAGAGCATTTCGTTGATAAATTGAGCTAAGGTATACCCAGGTTCTAAACGGCTCTTAAATGCTTCTAATTGAGCTAATACATCATCTTCTTTAAAAACGTCTTTATAGTTCTCGTTAAACTCCATTGCGGTTAAGAAAGCTTTAGAGAACATTACGAGTAATTTGGTTTCAAATTCTTTCATTTATTTATCCTTACGAATAATTCTGATTTCACCAGTAGGTTTAATAAATACATGTTGGTCTTGTTTCTTAGAACGAATAATGACATAGTATTCATCGCTCCATCCTTTTATCCAGTGGAAAGTATAACTAGACCATTTATTGATATAATTGAATCGTAGATATTGATATCCATCTTGATCGGTTACAATGGTAGTCGTAACATCTTTTGTGTCCTTTCTTTCTGCTCTTCTTAAGAGTAAGAAAAGGACTTCAGTATCTGTTTTATCAGGATGGTCTTTCTTACGGGTGTCTAACGTATAACGTAAGACTGGAAATTCATTAATCAGATCAGAAAGATTATATCCATTCTCAAGATTAGAGATTTTATTAATTATTGAATTTGCTAACTTTAACTGCTCTAATCCAGTTAAATCAGTAAAGTCTTTTTGAATAGTCATGATAAAGATTCCTTAATCAGTTAGATTACACTATAATAATATAGGTTTGAAATAAATCAAAAAAAAAATAGAGATACCTGGTTAGGGTATCTCTATTCTGTATTACCTACTTAAAACGCATAGGTTTTAGTAGGCATGATTACTTTCAAGTTGTCTTCAGCAGACACACCTTGGAAACCATTAGTAGTATCGAATTTACCACCGATTGAACCAGTGGTTTGAACAGCTTTACCATTCAAGAGTTCCAGTTTAGAGAAACCATCTTTATTGGTTTCAGAAACTACTACCACATGAGTATTACCATTGATAGTCAGAAGACCAATCATTGTTACTGCTTTATGTTGGTTGTCTTGCTGATCGATATAACCGTTTTCAGTAGCTTCTATGTAGAGAGCATATTGAGCCGGAGTCAGGTCAGCAGGAGCTACAGTTTCACATTTAGTCAAAACAGCGATTTCAAAAACTTGAGAATTGATAGACATAGTTAGTTTCCTTTTACAAAGTTAGAATAGAAGAATGAGACATTAATGCCTCGGGGTAAATAAGATTACTAGGGTAATCTCACGTAAATAGTATATATCTGATTTAATCTAAAATATAGACAAAAAAGAAATCCTCTCTACTCCTTTTTAGGGAGTAGAGAGTCAATCTATTATTTCAAGCCATACAGATCGAGATGTAAATCTACAATCTTTCTGTAAGCTTCTTCTTTCTCAGGACTTTCTTTACGAGCTGATGCTAAGAACTCTTCCTTTGTGCCAGTCATGCCTTTAGCGTTAAACCAATTCTCTTTAGTTGCTGCAGTAATGAACCACTTAGATTCTTTAGGATCAGTATAGATGGCGTATTCATCTTGGTCACGAATATTGAAGTTCACATCAGCCATGTCACTAACTAAACCATATTTAGAAACAGTAGCGTAACCAGATAAGTTAGCATATCCTCGCACTATTCCGTTATCCTTCACAGAAGCATGTTCGTAAATACGAGCCTGTTCACCAATAGTTGCATAACCATATACTTTAGCATCGTCATCTACAAAAGAATATCCAGTCACACGAGCATTACCATACACTTCAGCAAAGTTACGCACACTCGCTTCACCTTCTACACGAGCATGACCATATACCTTAGCATGGTTTTCTACTACGGCTTTATTAGATAAGCGAGCATACTCGCATACTTCACCATGACCCATTGTCATGCTGTCATCTCTCAATGTAGCATAACCATAGACTTTTGCTTGATCTGCAACAATACTACGTTCTTCAACAATAGCTTCTCCGAATACCTGAGCTTCATTAGTAATTTCAGCTTCATCTCGTACAATCGCTTTGTCAAATATCTTAGCATCGTCAAATACCCAACAGGTACCAATTTGAGAAAGGTTATGTTCACCTTCAATATAACCACCTAAGTCACCTGCACTTACCCATTTAAAGCTTCTTAATGCTTTAATACGATACAACGTACGTCCTTCATGTTGGATAGAATCATTTTGTAAAATGATATATTTGTTTGCCATAATTAGTTCCTTTATAAAAGTTAGACATTACTTCAATTTAATAATATAGATTTAAAATAAAACATAAAGCTCCCACTCCTCTACCCCGTAAGGGATAGAGGAGCAGGAGTCTATATTAGTAATCTATCGCTAGATTAAGCTTCAGCAGTCAGAGGTACTTCGCCGTCTTTAGTCAAAGCTTGAACAGCAAAAGGAATACGCTCTTGAACGGCTTTCTTCAGACCAACCACACGGATACGAACCAAGATTGGCAAGTGGCAGATGTGGCTGAACCAAGGTTGAACCATGACTTCGTGTTGGTATTTGCTACCGCGAGCACGGTTAACAATACGTGGGATTTCACGTTTGCTCAAGCAGTTACCAAACCACAGAGGAATGGAGAGGCTACCGTTACGAGGTACACCGAAGGACAAGAAGATCGTACCAACTTCACCGTCTTTGTCTTTGTCAACCAAGCGATCGTCAGAACATTCTTCAATAGTGAAGTCAAAGCCATCACCCAGAGTACGAGCATCACCTTCACGGAAGATGAATTTGCTGGTGAATACGTCAGCAATCGCGATCACGTGCGGACGGAAGTTAGCACCACCAGAGATGATTTCGTAAGCTGCAGCCAACTCAGAAGAAGTATAAGCTTGAGTCATCTCAGCCAATACAAAGTTAGTGATCACAGCAGAAGCGTTAGCACGCACATCAGTGGTTTGCATAGATTGGGTAGTTTTGTAAACATCCAATGCTACGTCACGTACGTAGTTTTTAGAGAAATATTGACCAATACCAACGATAGAGTGAGCGAAAGGCTCAGTCATGTCTACTTTCTCAGGAGCAGCTTTGAGCATACCCAAGATGTCGTACAGAGCAGTGATCGCTGCGTTAGTACGGCGGATGTAGTTGGTTTGGATCAGTGTGTCGATGCGTTGAGCGTCGGTCACATCAGTTTTCTCGTCGAAAGGACGACGTACAGCGATTGGAGAGTGCAGGCGTACACCGTAGATGATACGTTGTACACGGCTATCCAAGATCATGCCGTGTTCGCGGATGTTGCTGTTGGTACGGGTAGCATCGATTTCCCAACCGACTACTTCAGTCGCTTTAACTGCATCCAACAGAGGTTTCAGAGCAGCATCTTCCAAGTCTTTAACTTCTTTGGTTTTCGCATCACGTACTGCGGTTACTTTAACAGAACCAGAGTTGATTTCGAAAGCAGAAGTGTCAGTGTTACCACGACCAGTCAAAGTCAAGCGAACCAGTACTTCCAGACCTTTGTCTTTCAGCGCTTGCAGTTCAGTAGGCAGAGCACCAGATTTCACACCTTTAGTGTTTTCGTCCAGCAAGTGAGTGTTGACATCGTAAGTCAACAAGATGTCTTCACGGTCACCTTTAGGAGAGTAGGTGAATTGAGAAGCTTGATGGTATTGCAGGTTTTCGAACAATACAGTATCGTTACCGACTTTCAGACCGATGGTTTTCAGACGTGGGTTACCAGCGATTTGGTCAGTAGAATCTTGCATACCCAGAGCGATCATACGGTTGGTTTGAGAAATGTCCAACAGTTTGATTTCTTCGCCCAAACGCAACAGAGAGGTTTGGAATTTTTCACCTTGATCGTTCACAACAGAACGTACAGGCAGAACACTTACGTCAACGAAAGAATCGTCGTTTTGGCCTTGACGGTAAACAGGGATAATATCGGTGAAGTTTGACTTCAGGATAGTGCTGTTACGCAAAGCTTTGATGATGTGTTTTTGGTTACGGTAAGCGTCACGTTTACCAGTTACTTCGTATTCTTTTTCAGTGAATACAGTAGACAGTTGAGTGTCGATGGTGTAGTTGTTGCTGTTGAAGTCCAGATTGATAGTCGGGAAGAACAACTCAGCAGCTTTAGATTGTTTGTCAGCACGAACGTTGTAAGAAACGGTCATGGACAGAGTGTTCATCATACCGTGAACTTCGAAAGATTCACGAGAAGCTTCAACGACCACGGGAGCCGCGTCTACTTCACCACCCAGTACACCGTGTACAGTACCGGCTTCTTCTTCGTTACCAGATTTCAGGTAAGCTTCAGGGTTAGCAGCAACCACCAAAGAGTCTTGGATGTTTTGTACTTCATCAGGAGTCAGTTGATCACCTTCAGAAGCAGCAGCTTCGCTGATTTGAGTCGCAGTAGTCGGAATGGTAGAAGTGGCTTCGTTCAGTTCAGCTACTTGAGCTTCATTCAAAGATTCAGTAGACAAGAATAGAGCGCCCAGCAAGTCACGAGACTCAGTGCCCAGTTGTACTTGAGTAGCCAAGTTAGCGGCGATTTCACCGATTTTAGCTTCACGGGATTTACCAGCGTAGCTGTTGCTTGTTTTCTTTTTAAAGAGAGACATTGTTAATAACCTTTTACGTAAAAGTTTAGAAATGAAAATTTATTTCTGTAAAGAAAAATAATACGAAGTAAAGACGCTTTATTTATTCGTCTCACATATTTATCTTACTAGATAAGTACTGGACGAACAAGCTACTCTGAGCAATGGTACTTTGATCGTGGTAAAATGCGCTTTTTCTCAAAATAGCTTCTAGTACATTCTTCGCAAAGATGCTCATGGTTTCTTTACTTACAGAAGGTACATTTGCTGTGGTGTTTTGAATATAAGGCACCACAACAAAGAAGCACTTACCTTCGCAAGAAGGCAAGACATCTTCATAAATATTCCTTCCGCTCGCTAGAGCAGTATCTAAACCATTGAGCAAAGAGAGCAAAGCCTGTGAAGCATCGTACTCGTATTGATCCAAAGAATATCCTGAATTGTCATCACTGGCAACGAACTCATTACGGATTTCTTCACGAACAGATTGACTCTCTTCGTTAGACAACCATAAGTCTCGTACGTCCAGACACTCACTCAACACAGGAGTAAGACATTCTGAACCATGAACGAATTCTAATCGTTGAGGATTATACTTGGAATTCAAGACAGTAAAAATCTTCAAAGCGTTCTTATTAAGAACTTTACTTGCTTTGTCATAATAAAGTAAAGCATCTGGGCTATAGTTTACTGCCTTAAGATCTTCGAAAATAGGTTCGGGTACCAAGATGAGTTTTAACTCACCATTTGGTAAATTTAAAATGGACATGTTGTTATAATCCTTTGTTTGTCTATTTCACGATTCAATCATGAGAGAATTTATTCGTAGATTAAATCATTTATGCAACACTAACTAGAAAATAGAATTACCGGTAATAATTCATATTTTTAACTAACACCTATATTAAGACAAAAATAATTTATTAGAATAGTGTATGCAATCAATCTAACTGGTCGTTCTTTATAATAAAACGAGGTAAAAGCAAAATGGATGTTAAAGCACTACTGGCTAAATGTATTTCTCTCTTATTTAGAGAAGGTCAAAGCGGTGAAAGTGAATTATCAAAACAACTCGTATCGGATGTCATTACTACATTAAAAATAAATAACAATGATATTTCAGGTACAGATTCTTCATTGAACGAATTGAAGAATGTCGTCTCTACCATGATCAGTAAGGAGACACCGACACCTTATAATGATTTAATCCAGCACATTCGCATTGCCTGTGGATTAGATTCTAACTTATTTGAAAGTATTCAAGACAATATTTCTTTTCGTTTAGATGAAGAAGAATTAAAACGCACTATTCTTTCTTATCGCTTTGAGTTAAATAAATACTTAAAAGAAAAGAAAGCCATGATGCTTTTGGATAAGATGACATTCGATTTAAAATTCAATCGTGATAAGATTGGAGACTTGAATCAATACATGTCATCCTCTTTAAATGGCATTATTGACTTAGTAAACTATTCAGGTGAGGAGATTCCTGGCATTGTTTGTGAAGTCGACTTATCAGATATTGATTCTGTAGCCGAACAGTTTGAATTGATTCGTAAAGAGAATGATGGTTCTCGTACGATTAAGATGCCTTGGCACGCGATGAATAGAATGACGCGTGGTGGCTTACGCTTAGGACAATTGACGACTGTAGGTGGTTTAGCACATAATAACAAAACAGGTGTGTGTTTATCCATGTTTATTTCTGCTTGTATCTTTAATAATCCGAAAGACTTACAAACAGATGAGAAAAAGAAACCTTTGATGCTGTTAATCTCTTTTGAAGATGACATGTTGATTGTTTTATTTAACTTGTATATCTTACTAAAAGAGAATCTAGAAAACATTAAAGTGACTGATGAAGATAAACAAAGACTCTCGTCACGTGAAGCTGCAGCTTATGTTCATGAGAAATTAACGTCTACTGGATACGAAGTCAAAATTGTACGAGCAGACTCTTCTACTTGGTCTTATGCTGAAATCCAAAGTAAGATCTTACAACTAGAAGCTGATGGTTACGAAATCCATTTAACTTTAATTGACTACTTAAACCTAGCCAATAAAAATGGATTGTCTCATTCTCGTGCGGATGCAGATATTCAAGAACTTTTTAGAAGAACCAAAAACTTCTTTGCGGCTAAGAATATTGCTTTGTTAACTCCAGTACAATTATCACCTGACGCCATGGAATTAAAACGTCAAGGTAATAAGATGTTAGCCATGCAAATTTCAGATGGTTCGTATTACGAAGGCTGTCGTGGTTTATCTCGTGAACCAGAACTCGAAATCTTTGTGGACATTGTAAAAGATAGTGGTCGTAAATACCAAACCATTGCTCGTGGTAAACATCGTGGTCAAAATGACACGCCAGAAGAGCATAAGTTCTTTATATTAGAGTTCCAAAAGATTGGTGGTTTAAGATGGGACATTAATGGTACGGATACTTCCTTATCTAAGTTTGGTGCATCTCGTAATGGAGATGGGGATGAAGAAGCGGCATTCTGGGATGTAGGAAATTAATTTAGGTTAGTTCTATATGAAAAAGAATACGTTGTCAAACACAATTAGTTAGTTTAGGCAATCATCGATTGTTGATCTCGTTTCATTTTCATTTCCTTTAAGATTGATTGGGCTTTACTCTCCTGTAGCTATTAAGGCTACAGGAGAGATAAGTCTTTTTGATTCTAGTCTTTTTGATTTGATACAACACAGTCTATTTCAATCTATTTAAATGGTATTTCTATCATGTCAGTATTCAGTTTACTCAGAGGTCTTAAAGTAGAAGTTGATTCCTCTGTGAATAAAGTATCTATTAGCGGGATTTCATTAAAGTATGTTTGTCGAGATTTAGAGAAGTATTTAGGTACTAAGATGTTATACAATATCTTAGATAAAGCGACTTATGCAGAGATTAAGCTAAGCACGTTTTACTTACCTGACTTCTATCACTCGATTAATACATTACTCTACAATCCTAAGTTTAAAAGAAGAACGACTTCTACAAGAGAACTACTAGCTATTAAAGAGGAATTAGAAAGAATTCCTTTAGTAGCAAATATTAAGAAAATTCAAAATACAGATCCGATCAATATTCCTAAGATTGATAAGTCTAAATTAGATAAGATCTTTAGAGGAATTAAACTATTTGATTATCAGGATAAATTTATTGATGAATGTATCTGGAAAGCTAATTTATTAGGCTTAAAAGGTTATCTTCTGGATGCGCCCGCTGGTAGTGGAAAATCGTACTGCTCGCTAGCACTGATGGAAATGTTGGATATAGACACCATTATTGTCATCTGTCCTAAGAAAGCTGTCAACGATGTTTGGGATGAAACTATCACCCGTGTCTATTCAGAACCTCAAACTTACTCTATGTCTTTACCTGTATTACATGGAAAACCTAGAGACGCAGGATTTGATATTAATGATCGTTTTATTGTTTGTCATTACGAGTCTCTTGGTAAACTCAATGAGTATTTAGACTCTATTAAAATACTTAATAAAAGATACTCAGTGGTGCTGGATGAATGTCACTCATTGAATTCCCATAACTCAGAACGTTCTATTCAGTTTAGAGAATTGAATAAAAAGATCAATCCTGAATTCTGTTTGTGGATGTCTGGTACTCCTATTAAAGCATTAGGTACTGAAACACTCACCATGTTTGCTACCATTGACAAACTCTTTGATAAGAGCGTCTATCAATCTTTCTTAAAGGTATTTGGTGTATCCGGTGTGTATGCTACTTCTGTTATGGCGAATCGTTTACAGTTAGTACGTTCTGAGATTAAGACTAAAGGATCTGGTGTAGAACAATACACCCACAAGATCAAAGTCTCTTTAAAGAATGGTGGTGATTATACCTTAAAGACTATTTCTAGTAAGATGATCGATTACGTGAAAGAACGTAAGGCTTATTATCAGAAGAATGCGAAACAATACGAGAATGATTTCTTTAACTCTATTGAAACTTATCGCAATATTGTTTCTAGAAATAGAGGTAATCTATCTGGATTAGAAGATTATTTAGTAAAAGCTAAAACCTTACATGAAGGATATATTCCTACAGATCCTAAACACAAGCAATATGTTTTAGATTGTAATCATTACGAAGATAAAGTGATTATTCCTACCTTACCTAATGATGTTAAGAAAATCTTTAGAAAAGCTAAGTCTGTCTATAAGTACGTAGACTTAACGATTATGGGTGAAGCATTAGGAAACATCTTAGGTAAGTCTCGTTCTAAATGTAATGCAGACATGGTAAAACAATTAGTTACTGATGCTAAAGTCATTACTGAAGATGGAGAAACTTATCAGTCTAATCTACCTGATATTATTCGTAATGCTCAAGCTAAAACGATTGTCTTTACGGATTATGTAGAAGTCGTAAAAGAAACTGAATACCAATTAAAACTCAATGGGTTTACACCTATTAGTATTTTTGGTGAAACTACTTCTGGTAATGGTTTAGCGATGCAGACTAAGATCTTTAAAGAGAATTCTGAAATCAATCCTTTGATTACGACTTTTAAAACCTTATCTGAAGCTGTTCCTTTAACTGAAGCTAATCGTGTAATCTTCTTGAATCTACCTTTTAGGTCTGGTACGTACGAGCAAGCTGTAAAAAGAGCGAATCGTATTGGGCAAACTTTAGATGTGGATTTGTTTGAAGTAACTTTAGATACTGGAGAAGAGCCTAATATCTCTACTCGTAATGAAGACATCTTAAAATGGTCTGAAGAACAGGTAGCTTTGATCTTAGGTAAGAAAGTAGATGATGAAATCAATAGAGACATCTTAAAAGGATTAATGGCTGAGTCTCCACCGGACACTATTAAGACTGGAATTCACTCGATTAAGAAATCTGTAAGTAGTTTCTTAAACTGGTAAAATAAAATCAAAAAAAAATAACCAACACCTCTTATACTTTGAAAGAAGTGTTGGCCTGGAAGTAAAGCTATTAGTTTATCCCTAATAGTTTTACAGTGGTGAGTAGGATCGCTACTGAAATGATTACCAGAAACAGTAATATTGATTTCTCTGTTAAACTCTTATTAGAGTCTAGCAGAATCTTTAATACTGTCACGATAAATGAGAGAATCGCGGACAAAGTGCCCATACTTCTTTCTCTTTCTGACAAACCTAAATAATCTTTTACTCAGGACGATTTACAAGCCGTACCTTCGGAAAAAGGCAGACTCTACCTAAGTAGAAGAGACGACAGAGTGGTTTGTCTTTGTTTTTGGCTCTGTCGTTAAACTGTATTCTCTACTCTCTACCATCCTGGGGTAGAGAGTAGGGGTACTTTTATTTTTTGCTATTGAACAAGATGTTACCACCTTTAACGGTTTCAATAGATTCGATGACTGTAATCAAGTCATCGTTTTCACTGATGTAGTGACGTACCAACATTGAGAAGATAATGCTTTTCACTTCTACGACATGTACTTTCTCTTCAGAATCTTCACGATCAATAGAGTATTCGTTGAGAATAGAGAATTCGATATTCTCTACTACTGAACTACCCACAATAGAAGAATCGTACTTATTGACTTCTAAGAGCCAGTGTTGTGTACCATATACACCGAAAGAGAAACCACGTTCATTTAACCAATTCACCAAGACACGGCGAGCGTAATTGTTTTTACGCATGTAGTCTTGAATGCCTTTCATTCGAACTTCATTGGTTTCTTCTGAAAAAACATTTGGTGCTTTGAAGTCATGATTCTTATTTTTGTGCGTGTAAAGATGCAGAATCAGTTTTTTCAAGATACGAATGTTCTTGATGTTTGGCGTGTGGATTGCTGAGTAATACATACGGGCTAAGAAGTCCGCAGTAAAACCAATCACACCAATCAAGATAGCCAAACCTAAACAAAATAACAAGAATTTTTCCATTTTAAAATTTCCTTTAAATGAGTTAGTAAAAAGAATAATAGAATATTTATAAATCCTATTACACTTAAATAGTATAGATTTAAAATAAACTAAAAAAAAGAAAATACTCTCTACTCCAATTAAGGAGTAGAGAGTACTGTTTTAATTACTGCTTAGTATCGAAAGGTGTTTCGTAGTTAGGGATATTAGCAATCATGCTAAAGCCTGTAGCGGTGTAATACACACCATCATGTTCAGTTTCCCAGAATGCATTGGATTGATTATCCACTACGTAAGTGGTGCTGGCGATATCAGCATCATCAACCAAGTCACTCACCTTCACATACTTCAGCAAGAACATCGGGTTACCGTTTACCATAGCAGGATGTTCGAAGCTTTCGCTTTCAATGGTTATAGCGTCCAAGAGAGACTTATAACCCTCAACGATTTCTTGATAAGTTTTCTTACCTTTGAAAATCACTTGAGTTTCGTAGTAAAGGTTACCAGATGGACCACTGAATGGATCGTCCTCATCTTCTGCTTCTACATGACCATTGCTAATCAGTACACTACCTACAGAAGAATCTTTGATAATGGTGACGTATTCGTCATCCAGTTCAGATAATGGTTTAGCTTCTTCTTTATTCAATACCAGACCTTTGTAGATCATGTCATTGACTTTAGCGAAGTTAAACTGTTTAGCATTCATGTAGTCCAGACAGAATGTTACACTACCTACAGTGTAAGGCACGAATGTTTTATCAGGCCAGTTCGCATCTTTAGTGAGACTGAGGAAATGGTTAATTTCACAAGCCAGGTAACCAGGTGTGATGAATTCATGTACGCTTTCCAGATGCACCAACATGTCTGATGCAACATGGATACCTTCGTATTCCATGTATTTATCAGCACGAGTCTTACGAGCCAATTCTACTGTAGGTACGAATGTATCGCCATCCCAAGCATGTGTAGCCAACAACTCTTCTACGACAATAGGGGGGAGGTAACGTTGACGGTTAGGTGCCGTAGACCATACCAACATACGGAAGTAAGAGACATGGTCATCTACAGCCATCATGACCGGTTCTACATGGCAGAACTTCACATCTTCTTTGCTGATTTGTTCACGAATGTCTTTCAAGATTTCTTCTACTGCTTCAGGAGAAGTGGCTTTTTGAGCAAAACCTTCAATCTTGAAATCATACACACAGAAGTCTTCGTAGTCTTCATCACGATAAGTGCATACTACCTTTTGATTTTCAGTAATGATTTCTTTATCGTAATCATGAACATGTCCTAAGATGAAATCACCCATAGCAGCAACTTCTTTTACAGACATGATGTAACCTACAAGATTACCTTGAATACTCATTCGGGTAATTGGAGAACGCAATTGAGCTTTATCTTCCTTACAGAAGTAAGGATAACTCAAGGTATTCAAGTCCAAAGCATGTACAGAAGCTTCAGTGAATTCAGCAATGTGATTAGCCAAACGATAGTCAACAAAAGCAATGAAGATTTCTTCACCATTTAAGTCTTCAGTACGGATACCATAGACATGATTGTTTTGATCAGGTTGGTAATCGTAAGGTGCAGTTTCATCTACCGCTACAATCGGCATGCCATTACCTTTCAAGATAATGCTACCGAAGTTACCTACAGCAATAGTCTTGAAGCCTAATTCTTGAACATCATGAATCAGTTTCATGTAGATTGCACCAGCAAACTCTTGAGGACCACATTGCAATTGTTGAGCAAATTGGTTATAGGAGCCTTGAGTAGATTGGATCAAGTCATTGTAGGAGATACTTAAGATACCTTTCTCTACATGAGCATAATCTTCTTTATTCTCGTAAGTACGAGTACGATCTTCTCCAAAGAGTTTATCCAACTCTTTGTTCACAAACTCGTTTACTTTCTCTTTAGAGAAAGAGTTTAATGCGTTGTATTTATCCAGCAAATTGAATTCCATTTTGATTTCCTTTAAGTTAGGGTAGATTAGCCCAAATAATGAGCAAAAAATAAATTAATTAAAATTAAATAAACTACTCCCTTACCCGATTAAGGATAAGGGAGTAATCGTAGCGAGAATTATTCGAAATCTTCTTCGAACAATTCAATGTCATAGATGCTGTGGTGAGCATCGCGGATGAACTGCATGTAGGTAGCGAATTTGGGTCCGACCAACTCTGGCAGAAGGCTATCAATTTCACGAGAGGTTAATTCGATGACACTTTCTTCGTTGCGGAACGTCCACACGTCTTTGTTCTCGTATGTGATGATGTCGGCATGATAACTGTACTCAGTACCTTTAGGTGCTGGGTATGCTACCAAGCGATCCACACCACTAACGTCGGTACCGATCCATTTATCGCTGTAGTTCTCGATATTTCCTTTGATATTTGCATTTCCGCAAATCACGAAACTACCGTGAAGACTACCGCTCACAACCGCATCGTCTTTAATAACAATGCTGTTATAATCGTAGTTACCACCGTACACATGAGAAGCTCCCATTACGACGGCGTTGCCACATACTGTAGCATTTCTAACAAAGGCGCGATCGCATACGCGAGCATTACCACGGATAGAACTATTGCCGGATACATACGCATTGTGAATAACACATGCATTATCCATTACGATGACACCTTGATCTATCCAACAAGTACCTTCTTGAGAAAGGTTATGTTCACCTTCTACGTACCCACCTAACTTACCAGCTATGACAGATCCAAAATCTTTCAATGCTCTCACCTGAAAGAATTTACGGTTATCGATTATCAGTTCACTAGTAGTGATTTCGTATTTTTTGTTTTCCATGATTTTGTCTCCTTATACAAAGGTTGAATGAATACCTTGATATTACATGGATTAAATATCAAAGCGAGATTAGGTTTTGATAGATTTCTCTATCAGGTTCACTATAATAGTATATACTTGAAATAAACTAAAATACAAAAAAAGAAAATACTCTCCTACCCTGTTATAGGTAGGAGAGTAAATCTTTCTATAGTTTGTTTTCTCTTCTCAATCGTTCTAGCATAAACCAGATACGACGAGATTGGTTATTTCGAGCTTGTCTCTTGAACCTTGGTTTCCTCATGTTTACCTTCCAAAATATTGTTTGCTCGTTTGACACAAGACTGCAAAGATTTCAAGTGTTCAGAGCAGTAAGCCAGTTCAGCTTTGGTATTTGCAAAAGCCATCACGAGATCACGATTGGTCGTAATATCGTATTCCTTATCCGAGCAGACTTGGGTTAAGTCACACTGTACAGGAACAGGTTCAAATACTTTTACGGTTTGTACTTTAGTTGTACAGGCTGCTAAAAGCATAGCAGCAATGATTACTGAATACTTCATTTAGTCTTTCCTTTTCAATTTAGATTTTAATTCTTCAGGCACTTTCTCTTTAGACCATTCAGTACGATCTAAAGCTTCAGCTAATTGCTTATTGCGTTCAGCTTCCTTCTTCTCAATAGTCGCAATCTGTTGTTGATGTTCTACCAAAGATTCTTGAAGGTTAGTGGCCAATTGACGTTCTACTTTAGATTTTTCTTCTAAAGCATGAATCAATTCATCTTTGTCTTTTAACTGAGTATTCAGAGATTCTACTTTTGCTGTTAATTCAATATTCTTTTTAGCAGTTAGGTTATTGTCAATAACCATCCAAACCCAAAGAATAGCAAATATGGAAATCCCTAATACTTTCCAGTTGAGTTTACTGATGACTTCTTTAATAATTTTCGTGTAAGGCATTTCATTTACCCTTTCATGTATAAATCTTTTAATAATATTAAAACTTCATATCGAAAGACTTTATACTTGAGTTAATTGATTAGTTAAATGACTTCACCAAATCGCATAAAGCGTTTGTAATCGAATACCAATGCTTCATTAGGTGAAGAAATAGCGATTGCTTGCGTCAGATTGAGCACAGAGGGGCGTGAAAGCTCAATGTAAGGTAAGTACTCACCCTGAGACCATTCGGCTCTCCTGCGATGAATTAGAAAGGAATGAATATCCTTAAAGAAATCTTGTGCTTTTTTACTCAACATCAAGACATCAATTGGATTACCATTCGTATCTAATATCGAAGCCACACTCATGTCTTCAATCGGAAACGATAAAGGATTAGACAATGAGTAATACTGAGTAAAGTCTAAACCATTACTGTTGAATTCGTAAGTATCAATTCTATTCTTAGAATAAGCTACTGTAACAGAATACTGCTTATTTCTGTATAGCTCTAATCCTAAAGGTTGTAATAATTTAGACAAGACAGCTACTGATCCAATACTGAGTGTATAAGAGACATGGTCAATCACTTGTACATCTTCTCGTAATGGATTAGGATGTCTTTCAATTTCAGGTAAGTAATAATCAGCCATGATCTTTTCCTGCTACTTGATAGAAGTCCTGACAATCTTTATCGGCAGTATTGTTAAAACAATAATCCCGAATTTCATTACAAGAAATAGAGTGATTGTTTTTACAGAGAATGCCAGTGTCTTCATTCAATTGGAAAGTATTGGATTGGGTGACTTCTTCTTGTTCTACGGTTTCCGCAGGTGCTTTAACAATAATGCAAGCAGAAAGAATGAAAGGTAAAAGAAAGATAGCTTTATTCATGATTAGATTTCCTTTAAAGATGACAGTTAGTAATTATTCAATACAAACGGCTTTAACTTTCATGAGTTTAAGCGTTTTATTCAAAACATGTTTACCAATATCTTGAGAGTTATCGTTAATACGAGCAAGAATATTACCGAAGAATTCTTCAGTAGAAGGATCTAATTCTACTTCACCTGATAACATTTCTTCTAGTGTATATCCAGAAGAGGTTTCACGAGAACGAACGACTTTGAATTTATCCGCATAGATTAAATAACCATCTCCTGTCGGTTTCATTTCGTAATCAAATTCGAAGATAAAATCAGTCAGGAAAAGATCAGATTGACACACTTTATCTTTTAAAGAGTCTTTGACAATAAAGAATACAGAATAAACATCGTCACCTCTTTGAATTTCACCCAATGATTCTACTTCAAGATTTTGAGAAAGGGCAAACTTAGCAATGTCTTCAGCCATGTTGTCTGAAGTAACATTAGGTTCCAAGATATCTTTCTTTAGATTCTTAATGAGAAACACCTGAATACCAGCTACAATTTTAATAGACATAGTAGAGTTTCCTTTATAAAATTAGATTGAGTACTACACTTTAATAATATAGGTTTGAAATAATATACACTCTCTACTCCTTTTTACGGGAGTAGAGAGGTAATGTATTATCTAAACTCTATAGAGAAGACGGTCGTACCGTAAATAAAGTTACTGTCTGATTTAACAACTTCACTATTCTTAAACGATTCTTCATATCTTTCGACTCGATCATTTTGTACTATTGTAATGTCAGTAGAATATTTTCGTTCTGAAATACGCCAAGCATCTTTTACATGTTCAAAATAATCAACACTGTGTGTTACTGAAGATCCTAAGATATAGTTTGCATCATTTAATTCCATTCCGTCATTCACTAACTTATCGAGCAGCTGTTTTCGAATAGCTCCTAATAAATAATTAGACTTAGAAGCATTCCAATTTAACCAATTACTATCAACAGTAAAGACGATACCGTAACCATCTGGTTTGACACTAGGTGTAAAGGTTATCTCTTTTTCTGGGAATCTCTGACGGTACTCAGAAGAGGTTCTCCAAGTAAATATATCATTATTTTTAGTAATGGCATCACCAGGATTAGCCATACCTAAATATTTATAGATAATACCTGCAAGAGTTAACTGAATAATGTTGACAATATAGTGTTTGTCATTTAAATTAATATCCAGTTTATTAATTCTATATAGACTAGGGTCGTAAATACGAGCATACGACGAAACATAAAGTTTACGATCGTAGAATAACTCATCTCCCGTTTCATTACCTATAGCATCCCTTAATACATTTATCTTTTCAGAAGAAAACGTTTGAGAAAGGTGAGGTTTTCCAATACCTAAAAGAGTAGTGACTGGATCGGCCGGACTATCATCAAGGTTAACCATTGCTAAGTTATAATATTTAATCTTCCAAATATCATCATTAACATCCAACATACTGATCTTATCTAAAGTATGTTTGTAAACAATACCATTTACTCTTTGTTTATAAGGAATAACTATTGCAGTGATTTCTTTATCCGCTCCTCTTTCACGATACCTTAGCATTGTGGTTTCTTTAATATCGCTATTGATCAATTTAGCGTTAGGAACTCCTATAGCGGAGATAATATAAATCTCATCTTCAAAAATCTTAACATTGGTGCTATCTACTACGATATTTAAAGGGTATTTCCTTTTTCCGTAATAACAAGGAGAAGCCAAGTGAGGAATGACTTCTAATTCTGTATACTCTTCATTCACTTTCACTCTAAAAGGATATTTAGGATCATGAGAGAGATTAGGATTACTATTCACTACAGTAGCTAAGAGTTTTAAATCCGCTTCTTTCCCATCTCGTTTTAAAGCTTTATTCTTTGTTTCATCGTAAGTAAAAGTATAGCCAGTATCGTTATTCCAACCTACAGGCATTCTATTATAAACAGTAGTCGCAAAAGTTCTCTTCTCTTTTCTGTGTGTAGGAGAACCATGCACTAAGTGCATTTGCAATTGTGTATTATATTGCTTTCCCTTTACGGTTCTGTTTTCTTCAATAATAGAGATAGATTCAAAGTCTCTTCGTCTCTCTATACCAATTCCTACCTCATCTAAAAGACGATTTAAGTTTTCCGTTTGGGTTAAACGAGAATCTACTTTAATTCCCATTATATATTTCCTTTCTAAATAGTCAATCACAATAAAGCAAGACATAGAAGATTACTCCTTACCCCATTTTAGGGGTAAGGAGTACTATTCGTTATTTAGCGTAACGCAATTGAACCAGAGAGTAACTGTGATTACCACTGTTACTGAAAATGTCATTCTCATTGACTAAGAAGTAAATACCAATACCAAACTCTTTATTCAAAGGAGACAAGTAATACATGCTTTGTTTTACCTTATCAAAATCCATATAGGTATAAGGGAAGTCAGGTACATATTTCTTCATCAACTCAATGAATTCTTCATTAGAAGCATTCAAAAGTTTTTCTGGATCATAAGCTTCTTTATCCACATTAGAGATGATGCGGTTACCTGGTAAGAAACTATAAGCCATCAATTTAGGATATTGAATCGCATAGAAGTTTTCACCTGTTGTCGAATTCAATTTAACCGTTTTAATACCGTTAGAATAACGGTCTACGATAATATCGTGTACCGTACCAGAAGAAGCACCTTTAGAAGCTACAGTAGGACCTACGTTCAATCTTACTTTTTCCAAGTAGTTAATACTGGTGTCTTTGTAAAGATTGACTGTAGCGAACATGTCGTCATCAATTGTAGTATCAGTTAAATGACGTTCTTTAAGGAATTGCTTTAAGAGACCTGTGAAATAACCTTGGTCTTCCAAGAGTAATTTCTTTTTCTCAGGGGTATCGTAAGTCTCTTTACCCAACAAAGTCGTATTGATCACGGACATACCTTTCTTAGCAACAAAGGTAATGTCGTAATCTACATAAGCGCTATATTGTTTAATAAAGGGATTACCATTGTGGAAAGTCGTGAATCGATCGGTAATCGTCATCCATGTGTTATTACCACGAGCAGACGCTAGCAAGATATTAGAGTCTACAGTAGACATACCATACTTCTGCAACTTACGCATACAGTGATCACGAATGAAACGCATCAAGTGATTGAACTTGTCGTAATCACCATAAGAGTTACGAGCTGTGCGAGGACCAGTCGTATTGGTAAAATCAGTCACGTTCAACAATTCAACAGTCATCTCGTGTTTCGTATCAGAGGTATCGACTTGGAAGATCAATTCTTCTTCAGGATAACGTTTACGATAATCTTTATCAGTTGTCACACGGAAACGATTGTACAATTCTTCAACATTACCAACAATCGGATCGCCTTCTTCGTAATTCGTCAACAAGTTATAGATAATGTCCTGTACTTTGGTTCTCAGAATTTTAAAGGTATAATTACCATCATTATGGTTTGGAGTAGTAAACGAAATACATTTCGAAATACTGTCGTTAGTTAATACTTCTTCACTAACGTCTATACTTTTATCATTGGTTTCTTTAACCCATTTCTTCAATTCTTCTTTTTGGTCCTGAGTTAAAGATTCTCCACCAAACGGTTTAGCGATAGCCGTAAACGCATAATAACGACTTAATATAAAGTCTTTAGATTTAGGTAATTCAGCACCAGGTTTATCAGCCAGATAGCTGTATCGCAATTGTCCACCTTGTTGACCTAAATTCAGTTTCATGTCAACACCATCTACTGATTGCAAGTATGGTGCAATCAGAGCATTTATGGTTTTAGTTTCACCAGATTCAGTTTGCAATTCTAAAGAAATGAATTCTTGTTTACCGGTACCACGCCATTCAGAATCTGGAATCGCCATGTTAGACACGACATAGGTTACTGGTTCAAAGATCTTAATCACATTAGGTTTCGTAATCACCTTTAAGATATACTCTTTACCACCTACGTAACAAGGAGAATCCAAATGAGGAATCACTTCAATACGAGTATAATCTGTATTGATCTTTACGCTAAAAGGATATTTCTCATCTTGAGAGAAGATGCCACTTTTATTAATCACACCAGTTAAGATGTCAATGTCTTCACTGCTGTTGTTTAAAGTTAATTTCTTTTCAGCTAAAATATTATCGTAAGTGAACGTATAGTTAGAATCCCCTTTCAATCCAGGAGGGACTCGGTTATAAGCTGCCGAATGGGATTCTCCAGTCTCTTTCAACTGCATGGTCAGCTTAGTATTGTATTGCTTCTCACCTACGGTCTTTGCTTCGGGAGTCACTACATAGCTGGAAACTTTATCAAGGTCTTCTTGTTTGGTATTGCTTTCCAATAATAACTTTTTTAAGTTTTCAGACTGAGTGATCTTAGGATCTACTTTTGTAGTCATTTTAAATCATTTTCCTTAATTAAATAATCAAATTATAAGAAAACATAGATAGAATTAAGCTAGGCTCCACCAAGGAACCTAGCTTAATTATTTTAAAGCAATAACCTATTGCTAGATTACACCGCTACCAAACCTTCAGAGAAGCCGTTCAGTTCGTCAGCTACGTGGAATTTACCCACAGTGAAGTCACCTACAACGTAGATAGAACCCACGATGAAGTCTTCGTAGCCTTCAGCAGCAGAGATTTTGAAAGTGAAGCTGTCTTTGTCGTAAGTTACGCCACCAGCATCAGGATCTTGGAATTCAACTTTCAGAGCTTTCTTAGTACCAATCAGCGTGTCACCGATTTGTGCTTCAAAGAGCGCTTTCAGTTTAGTACGACCATCTTCAGTGTCTACAGAAGCTTGGTGATTCTCCAGAGCGGCTGCGTCATCCAGCGTGTAGTAAATGGTAGCATCACCAGCTTTACCGATAGAGGTTTCGAGGATTTTCTCGTCTTTGAACAAACCTTGGTTATGTTCAGCTTCGCGGAGTGCTTTAGCAATAGCTTTAGCAGTAGTCGGCGCTACGTAGAAACCTACGCTTTCAGTCAGTTTGTAAGCGGGATCGCTGGTATCGCCAGTAGAACGGAATTCTACCACGCGTTCGATGTCAGCACCCAGTTTACCAGCGCCAAATGAGTAATCTACACGAGTAGTACCTTGACGTTGGAATTCTTGTTCAGCAACCAGTTGTTGACGAGCAGGAACGTTAGCGTAAGCTTTAGTCAAGTAAGCTTGTTTCAGCTTAGCAGGATCAGTTACATCGTTCAGGTTAATGCTAACACCGTATACATGGTTAGATTTAACGATGTCGTGGTTAGGACCATACGCATTTTGACCTACATAACGAGTAGCCAGACCAGTGAGGTCTTGAGCCAGACCTTTGGTTTCGAAAGCAGGGATCGGGGTAGAATCGCTTACCAACTCGTGAGGAGTGTAACCCAAGTAAGGGAACAAGATGACTTGGTCACCGATCTCTACGTCGGAGCGCAGACGAACAGTCAGTTTTTGTTGTGGATCGCGTTTAGCGAAGCACAGTTTAGCATCATCAGTGGTATAGTCGTAGTTGACTTTGTTTTCACCATATTGCAGGGTAACAGAAGCACCACCTTCAGTAACGATGTCCGCACCGAAAATACGTTGACCAGTAACGACGTCACCAGTAGTGCTGAACAGTTTTTTCTTGAATACTTTTTCCAGATTTTCGCTAGAAGGAGCAGTCAGATCAACATATTCACCATTTTCATCAGTATCAGTGAATTGGTGAATTTGAGTAGATTTAACTGGGTCTACACGACGGTAGTTGTGTTTGATGATTTTGGTGAAACCAGCTTTAACAGAACCGTCAGTGTCAGTAGCAGCGCTAGGTACAGTGCTCACGTCTACGCCAGCATTGGTCATGCGGTTAGCAATGTCGGCATCGGCAGTACCTACGTACAGCTCAGTAACACCTTCGTTGTCTACTTCTTTAGTGGTATAGATAGAGAATTTGCCCAGTTCGGCGCGTGGGTAACCACCGTCAACCAGCAAATCTTTCACATTTTCGAGACCTGTTTTGGTAAAGTCTACAGAAATTTTATCGTACATGTTAATGTTTTCCTAATTTAGGATAGAATGAATGTTTAAGGAATATTAGATTTCAGGTAAAGTGTCTTCGTCAGCAAGCTTCAGAGCACTAAATCCATCCATGCCTTCCTTAAGGGTCAGTTTTTCTTCCAGCGGTACCAACGCAATGTATATTGGCTCGCTCATAAACATATCGTCGCTTGGATCTACGAACACTTTGTGGATCACTACAGATCCATCGTAAGTGACGGTAGTAGGCGCTTCAGAGCGCTCCAAACCAGTCTCATTCAACATCTTACCAATGAATGCTTCAAACTTAGGTAAGTCTGTTTCTTGATTGTATTTACCGGTTTTGAATACGACGATGTTTTTATTCGATTGAGTATCAATCTTATCGAATTTAAACTTCTCTTCTGTGTCTAAGAATTTAGAACAGTAGTCTGCTGCTTCTTTAGCTAAAAGTGGCAACACATAAGTATTGACATTTCCATGAACTTCAGGATATTTAGCCATAGGAGAAGCATAACGAATCAAACCAGAAGCACCTTCAGGAATAGAGAGTTCTAAACCTTCAGGGAAAATGGTTTTTTGAGGTACTGTAGAAACACGAGTGAAAGCGAATTTGTTTTGGAGGAAATTCTTACGATGTGGAACATCCTCATAAGCTAATTCGTTATACTTCGTATTCAGTACTGAATTACCTAATACCAAGAGGTCATGCAAAGTAATCGGAACACGTTTAATGGTATTACCTTTACCCGCAAAAGCTACATCCGCACCTTCGTAAGTGCCTTTAGGTACGCTATACTCAGAAGTATCACCTTGACCATTTAAAGTCAATTTGAAGAGCAATTGTTTACCAGCAGTAGCATCTGCTTTAATTGTGGTAACGGCTTCAGGAATAGATCCATGGAATGCCAAACTACCTACAAAAGATATAGAGTAGACATTTTGACCATAATCGACAACATCATCATCTCTACCATGGTGAATTATTCTGCTAGCATCTTCTTGGTTCTTGAATACTGCTGCTGAACCATTGGCTTTTCTAATAGTCGGACTATTGGTAATATCTTCATCTGCTGTGAAACCTACTTCAGAGTCAATAACGGTAGATTCAGCCTTAATAGCTGTGGAAATATTCAGCGTGCGATAAGTGTGTCTAAATACTTTGTTACCTTCAGTTTGTGGGGTTATACTCTCTTGGTTTTCGTTATCGTATTTAGCAGCTAAATCAGCAGGTACTTCAATGTAAACAGTGGTGTTTCGATCGGCAGGAGAGACAGTTTCGTTTGGTTCACTTTTAAGAATCCTCAGATCGGCAATACGAGCTTCAGGATAACCCGCATCTTTCAATAACTCGTTAAAATTCTCACGATCTGATAATTCAGGATTATATTTAATGGTCAAAGCCATAGATTCGTCTCTTTATAAAAGATAGAATAAAATTAAAGTGAAGTAGGCCATGGGTCATTAGTCAGGTAACTAACCGTAGAGAAACGCAAATTAGGAATCTTTGTCTTATAAAGATCATTATTAATCAATTCCAAACGAAATTGATTTGCGTCGTTAATCCCACCTAACTTCCATACACCTATAGGGTTACTATTATCGTCCTTATAAACAGGACCGATAAGAGAGTTTGGTGCTCTAAATCCTTCAGGAATGGTTTTACTACCAGGGTAACATAACCAAACACTAGAAATATTTGTTCTAGGATTTCTTTGAACAGTTGCCTTATTCGGGTTACCTGTCCAGTTAGCATCTTGCCAACCACTTAAAGCAAACAAATCGTAAGCATTGCCACCAAACCACCAGAATACCTGATCATTGATTCGACGTAATTTAATAAATGATCTATCCGCCATACTCAGTGCTGGGATCTGTATCCATCCGGTATCACCTTGGGTGACTTTCCAACCAGTATTTCCTGTGTTAGTGGTTTTAGTCCACTGCGCTGCACCATGGGACACAGTATTGTCTACGTACACTGTCCCCTTAGGAGCAGTGACTTTACCTTCTGGAGAACCATTACCAGAGAGGAATTTTGCTAAGTTGCTAAGCTCTTTATCCTTTTCACCAACGAATCGAGCAAAATCTAGGAGAAGGCTCTTTAATTTAGAATCAGCCATTTTAATAGAAACCTCTTATATAAGTACAGATAGATACATTTACCATATATCTACCCGTACTTATTTCCTAGTCGTTAGCGATTAACCACGAGCTTGAGTATAAGCTTGTTTCAAGGCATCAATGGTCAGGGTAGACACATCGGTTTGTTTTGCAGAGTTTTCCAAAGTAGTGACTTTGGTTTGCAATGCTTCAACAGCCGATTTATTGGCTTTAGACAGAGTGTCAGCAGCTTCAGCTTTAGCAGTCGTTACCGCCAAGTTAGCAATAGATTGTTCTACAGATTCTGCTTTTTGTTTCGCTGCATTGGCAGTGACTTCTACAGCAGAGATCTTAGCAGATAAGCCAGATTGCTCTTGAGTCAGGTTTTGGATTTGACCTTCAATCGCAGTGAACTTACTCAAAATCGCTTGAGGCGTATTACCTTGAGCATCTTTCAAGTTTTTCAATTCCGCTACGATTTCACGAATCGTATCCAATTCCGCATCGACTTCACCGCCCATCACTTGGACGCGCAGTGCTTCAATACGACCGACTAAGTCTTCAAATAAACCTTTGTCTTTCTCACCCAAGAAAGTAGCAAAGTCATTCAAAATGTTTAACAATACGTTTTCAGAGGAAGCCATTTTAGCTATTATCCTTTTTTGAAATGTGTTGATTTAATGTTATTATCCACGAGCAGCATTGTAAGCCGCACGCATGTCACCCAATACGGAAGGCGCATTGTCTGCACTAATACCGGTTACGGCATTACCGTTTTCTTGATCGGTAACCACTTCAGCAAAACCATTCAAGTTCAACTGAACTGTAATCTTAGGCAGAACGACTTCATCTTTAGTAGAGTAAGTCACATAAGCACGCAACTCACCACCGACATAATCAGAAATCTCACGACCAGGCAATACAGAAATCTCAATACGAGAATCTGTCGCACTATTGCGTTCAATCTCTACCAAGTCAGCATAAACACCAAAGAAACGACGGATCAAAGAGCGAGCAGATTCAAATGCTTTTTGAGCGTCTTCATGTTTACCCAATTGAATGTCAAAACGAGAACCATCACCAGTATCGGAAGCCAATACAAATGATTTTACTTTAATACCGCTTTCACGATATTTAGATTCTTGTTCGACATCCAACTCAAATTTACCAGACTCTGCTACCAATTTAGAGATGTCAGAGATACCCACCATCATGCGGATGTTACCGTAGATGCGAGAGTATTGATCTTTCTCTTGATCTTCAGAGAGACGATAGAGAATAGAAGAGAGGTAGTTCTTAGCCGCTAATTTCTCAATCTCTTGCTCAGGCGTAGAAGGATTAGCGATTTCCGCACGGAAGTTAGGAGAACGAACAATGTTCAGACCTTCAGCTTGGATTTCTTCCAGTACAGCACGAGCACGGCGTTCACCATAAGTTTCTACCAAGAAACGAGACAGGATTTTACTATCCGTTTCTTTAGCAGTCTTACCAGGGATAACCGCCAACTCATTGTACATATCTTTTTTAGAGATAGAGTCTTGAGTCAAGAATGGGTTTACGGTAGTCACCAGTTTGGTCATTTTCTTACTCAAGTCAGCCAAGTATTGGATGCACAATTGAGCAGTACCTGCTAAACCGTAAGAATCACGACGAGGTGTGATTTCCAATTTGTTGGTACCGTATTTCAGCGTACCATCTTTCAATTCATACGTCAAACGCTCACCAATGAATGGGTAACCTTCTTTAGTGAAACGATTCTTCACGTAAGTGACGATATCCAAGTTATCCAACTCAGTATCGAGTAATACCATTACTTTGTTTTTCCAGTGATAAGGAATCGGCAAAGTACGGTTATAGAAGTGAACGTTACCGTATTTACCACCAGTCAAGTTCACCAGTTCACCAGAGTAGTTAACTTCTACTGCGGTGTTACCGGATTTCTCAGTGTAGCTGGCATAGCGTTCATCGCTAGAAGGGCGTACGGCAACAATTTCAATATCATCCAGATATTCTTTAGGATAGCCACAATCCATCAGAACTTGGTTGAGGTTTTCACGACCACTACGAGTGGCGTAGTAGTTGTATTGTTTGTAATCAGCCATTTTAAAAAGCCTATTTTCCAAAATAAAATATTCAGTCTTAGTTTAAGTTGACACAGTACGATAATTCTGTTTGGTTTTTAGTCGGCCAAACATAGTTTACCTTCTCGTATCTAAAGGTAACAACATCTGCTTTAGATAAAGCTTTCAAGAAATCAATTTGTTCTTGAGTAGGATTAGGATTGTCGTTAATCACGGGAACATACCAAAGTTTTCCATTGATTCCTATTGAAGAAAGATTCTTCTCTTCTCCATTGAAAGACAATCTGACTATAGACATTGCACTCAAAGTATTGATTGTAAGTTTCTTATCCCTACAAGTTAAGATCAAAGCAATTTTACCATCTTTAGTCAGTCTGTACTTAATCCTTCCATTCCCTTTATCCTTACGCTCCCACGTTACAGATTCGTGAGAGGCTTTATTGTCTCGGATAGAAACTTCATGAATATTGAATACATGTATCAACAAAAAGATACACAAAAAACTGAGTAAAAAGAGTAAAGCCGCAGTGAGTTTATTTTGTAAGAATATCTGTCTGAGTATTCTTCTCATTTAAAAATTACCTAAAAAGAAAGCATAATCTATATTACTGTGATAAGCACTCTATTTCAAAACATAAGAGACAAAAATACCCACTACACTCACTACATGTAACTGTAGTGAGTGTAAGGGATATAATAAGGATTCTCTCTTAACCTTCTAAGGAGAATGAAATAGGATCATGACTTTGATAGCCTATTAATTTAAAGTCTTCTAAGCTAATGTTTCCTGACAAAATACGATTAGCAGTAAGGTCAGGATTGACATATAATTTAGGCAAAGACAGAGGTGTTCTCTCTAACATTTCATTCGCTTTCTCGACATGAGAAAGATAGACATGAGAATCATGTACAGTATGTCGATGAGATAAAGGCAGTACACCCAGTGCATTGGCTATCATAATGTTCAGCAAAGCATACTGAGCGATATTGTGCGGCTTACCTACCATCACATCGTTAGAACGCATCACAAGCATAGATTCAATACCAAACTCTAAAGCTTTTACTTCTTTCTCAATACCAAAAGCTTTATTTTGTTCTACTTGATATTGGATAGAAGCTTCTTTCTGTTTTTCATTTAAAGGACGTAAAGAAACATAGAAGACTTGGTGGCAAGTATCCAAAGCCATATTCCCACGTTCTACATTCTCAATAGGAGATAAGGATTCTTCAGGACGAAGACCTAAAGCAATATTAGATAAGTAGTGACGACGAGAGAAGATATTTTTTTCTATATCGTCTTGCAATCCAACCATTAAAGCAGCGATTTGATCAATATAGATAATATTATCAAATGCACTAATCTCATCACTTTTCAGTCCAGTACCTGAAGTGACTTCTGGTTTCTTTCTCCAGAGTAAAGGATACATCGGACCTATGGTATTCGTTTCTTTACTCGTCCATTTATCCCAGAAGGGTACATTATGCTTTTTCAAGAAAGATACATCCGGATCACCTTTAATAAACCAAATCAATTCTAAGATGGTTTTATTTAACCATACTTTTCTTGTCGTAATTAAAGGAAAGTCACCATTCTCTAAAAGATACTTTTCAGAAGTCCCAATTAAAGAAATCGTCCCTGTACCTGATCGATCATTCTCAATACGTGTCCCCTCATCTAAAATCTCTTTCAATGTTTCTAAGTATTGTTTCATTACGCCTCCTTAAAATAAAATACGGTAAAAAAGAAATAAGAGTATTCCTCTATAAAATAGAGGAATACTCGATTAATTTACAGTTTCACAGAAGAGAGGCTAAAGAGACGAGCAGCAATGTGATCGTATTCTTTAGTAAACACATTCTTACGAGAGTAAACCAAGTAGAAAGTACGAATGATTTTTCCGTCTTTCTCAGTAAACTCATGGTGAACTGAGAAGTAAGCTTTATTGTTCAATTTATCACGTACAGCTTGAGAGAATTGAGCGATACGAGAATAGACTTCTTTGTAATTCACTTTTTCCAAAGTGACACAACCAGCAGTCAAGTAATTGGCAATGTGACTGGTCTGTTGACAAACTGTCAAAAGCTGCGCTTCGGTATAAGGCGCATCATCCATCAGGTGACGGAAGAGACTTCTGTTAAGAAGATTAGTCGTGTAAATCTTTTCACCAAATTTTAATACTTTCAAATCAAAGACTTCATTTTGGTTATAGAATTTTACTTTAGGCAATTGAGAAGACAATTTAAACATCAAGTCTAAGTTGTCCATCAAAGCGACGGTTTCTTCGACTAAGTGGTCTTGTGTATTCAGTACCAAGTTTTCTTCAGGAACCAAACGTGTTTCATTGGATGGGAATTCATTCTCACGCAAGTAAGTCGTAGAAGGTTTATAATCTTCAGGCACTGGTACAACGGTTTGTTTTTTATCCCGAGGCGGTTTCCCGTGGTATTTGTGTTTTCTGAATGGTGCTTGTTTTTTGTGAGTTTCAGGAGTAAACATGATATAATAACCCTTATTTAAGATTTCAAGGAAAAAAGAAATTACTTTAGAGACAACATATAGTATACATGCTGTCATATTTAGGGTTATTAAAACACTCGTAAACACGGCATAAAACCCTCTACTCTCCTAAGAGAGTAGAGGAGTCTATTAGTCTTTAGTTAAACCATAGGTACCATCTTCTTTTTTCAAGATAGACCAGCTAGGTACTTTCTCCATTTCACGAGCAGTGATTTGGTTTTGCAAGAAGATTACGTAATCGTGAGGACTATTCATACGGAACTCTTCTACGATTTCCTCAAGTGCGTCTGTACCATGTTTCTTTTCAACGACTTCCAATACAGCTTGGTAGCCAGCTACTTTAACCAACAAATCATAATCTTGTTTACTGATTGTTTCAGACATTTCAATTTCCTTTTAGTATCGACAAACCACTATTGGTTCAAATTAAATACAAGACATAAAGAAAAACCCCTCTACTCCTTTTTACGGGAGTAGAGGAATCTTTTAGACTGAATTACAAACAAGGCAAGTCATTCGTAGAACGATTGTGAATCTTCACTCGATAAGTCGTTCCACTCGGTACACTAAATACAAATTCACTGGATTGATTCATTTCCCGAATAATAGCTTTATAATCACCATTAGCAGGATACAAATTACCACCAAACAAAATGTCTTTTACAGGCACACCTGAAGCACGACCAAAAGTAAAGTACGAACCAGAATCAAACTTTGCTAAAGTACCATCGGGTTTACAACGATAGGTAAAGTAACGACGATAACCATTAGCGGTTTTATTCGTACTGTATAAACCCACCATGATGTCACCATTGTTTTCTTTAGTCAAACCAAAGGCAGCATTAATCAAGATAGGTTTCTCTTCTTTAGGTAATTGAGGGGTACCTGTAGGAGGAGGTGGAGGAACATCGTCACGTGCAACAGGAACTGGTTCAGACGCATCTAACGTTTGAAGATTTCCACGTTCAATGCGATTATTTTTCAATTCTGTCTCAACACGAGTAGAGTTAGTGAAATAATTAGCGGTTAAGAAAATAACCAAACCAACGAGTAAAAGGATTACCCCAATGGTCAAATAGTTTTTGAGTTTTACTCTCATTTTATTTTGTTATCCTTAATGCGTGAATTCAATGTCTATCTTAGGCAAGACTTCAGCAGAGGAAACAGGGGTATTAGCAGCTACTTGACGATTACGATTTTCTTGAGCAGCTAAAGCTTGACGCTCACGTTCCGCTTTCTCGTCATCTGTTTCTTCTACATAGTCAAAACCACCTGAGTTATGGGTGACCAGAATCTTAGCTTCTGGTTGTGGTTTAGGAGCAGGTTTAGGACGAGGTTCGCCACAACCACATTCACCCATAGGTTTAGAGTGTTCAGTATAGTTAGGTTGTTTTGGTTCCGCATCCTTAATACCCCAATATTCTTTATTGAAGTATTGAGTGTTACCATCTGCATCTTGATATTGGAAAGCACGAATGGTTAAGAGTTCTTCTAAGTAATTACGCTTACCTGCCAAACCTAAAGCACGGAAGTAGGTTTTATTGACGAGTACTTCTACTTTGTCAGAAGAGAGCATATAAGAAGGACCACCAATTGCTACGATGACTTTAGTGTGGTCAGTAGAATGGTTAAACCAGCTTTTAATGGTAGAGGAATTGATTTCTTCTGCGACGAAGCGTAAACCATTACGAGAGGTTTTGACAGAGTTGTAATATACTTCAGTATTGTCGTAAACTTTACGACGGAAAGTATTGTCTTGAGAAGGCAGATCTTTCAACATCAAAGATTTCAAGCTGTGCAGCAATTGTTCTACAGTTTGGATAGGACAAGGCGCACCTGCCAATACTGCTATACCGTCTTCAGATTGGTACCAAGTCGGACGGCAAATAGAATCATAGAGCAATTTGTCTTTAGGTAATTCTTCCAGATCTCGAATCAAACGATAAAGTTCCATTGAGGGTTTTTCCTTTAGTCTTTAAAATAAATCAAAAAAAAAGAGTACTCAGAATTGTAGTACTCTTTATGTAATTTCTCATAGGGTTAGATGTTACTTATACGGCTTCGATATCTTTATAATAATCTTTGTTCTCTAAGATATCCAAGATATCCTTAGTGGTAGCTTCTACTGTCGTAGAATGAATAGAGAAGAAGTTATAAACATCAGGATTGAAGCAAGCACAATCTTCAGCGAAGAAGACGAGGTAATCACGATATTTACGTGACATGATGGTATCTAACTCTAATGACATTTCATCAAATGCTTTATCGGATTCATCATTCGCTTTGACTTCTTTAGCACGACGAGCACGTTCTTCTACTGGACATTCAATAAAGATAGGAATAACAGGAGCTTGTGTTAAAGCAAAGTACTTTAAGAGATTATGTGTCGTATTGATACGTGCTAAAGTACCTAACAAGATATCACGTTCAGAAGCATGAGTATCTGTTCGGAACTGATAATCTTTAGGATTATTAGCCATGTGGATTACATCAACCGGACTATAGACCAATGTAGAGCCAATAAAACGATCGACAATAATCGTGACTTCTTGATCGAATAGATTCACCAAATCGACTAATGCTTTTAACTGTAAAGTTTTAGCAGTCAGGATACCATTAACATCGGTAAAGAGAACTAGGTAAGCAACATCAATACCTTCTTTATTGATGCGAAGATAATCATCTACAGTAGATTGCTTTGGAAAATCTTTTTTCTTAACACGTTCGTGAATATTATTGAAATAAACACTTATTCGCTCTTTTGCTTCTTTCAATTCATTCAATAAAGATTTGACCAGTATAATTTTAGCATTATCCTTCTCAGGATCTAAAGTATCGACTTTAGCAATGAAGTATTCTTCGATTTCCTCTAAGTCGTTTTTATTGGGTGTATTGAGCACCAAGACTTTGTGATCCAATTTCTTCTTCAGTTCATTAATCACAGAAGTTTTACCACAATGAGATAAACCTTCAATAATAACAATTTGATTTAACATTTTCAATTCCTTTACTAAATTTAGATTAAAAAGAAAGACTACTCCGGTTTAGGGAGTAGTCTCTTTGAACATAGGTGATTAGTTCAAATCACAAATGTTTCCGTTTTTGAAATACTTCTCCGCAGCAGGATCAGAGATCACTGCAGGTACGTTGTATTTATACTGTTGAGTATTATCCTTAATGTATTGCTGGAAGAAGTTTGGTTCAAAAAGTCCACGCATTTCGTCATTGTAAGTACTTGGGTCAGACAAGTAAGACTTGTACACTTGATCAAAGTGTTCCAAATTAACCACAGTTTCAGTAAACTTCAGACCTTGAGTAGCCAATTTATTACCCAACTCACCATTAACCAAACGACGTGGGTCAGTGTAGACGATTGGATTACCAGTAGAATCATCAGTAATACCTCCGATATCTACGTCACCGATCAAATTGTAGTTTGTGTCGGTATAACGTGAAATGCCGGCAGTAGTGGTATTAGCCAAACGATTGCCTAAGCGATCGTAAGTCGGATACTTCTCAGGTTTAGGTACGAAGTCAAGACGAATAGGATGGCCTTGGTTTGTAATGGCAAATTGATAAGGATGTTCTTTGGTATAGTGAGTAGATAGAGCCAGACCATCGATAAAGAAACCACTACCGATGGATCCATTACCACAAGAATACGCTAATACGAATTCTACACCATCGTCATTCTTACCTACGTATCGCCACACAGGACCAAATTTTTGAACCACATCGTAGGCATTAGGATCACGAGTACCTGCACTGTGAAACTCCCAGCCATTGTTAAATACTTCATCGAATTGAAGATTCGCCGGAACAGGATCACCGTAGCCGAGATCCTCTTCAGACATCTCTGGAGTTTCAGAAGCCGCAGCTTCCTTAACTGTAGCGGTAGAACCAGCGGCAGAAGCAGCCTTAGCTGCCTCTTTGGTTTCTTTGCTCTCACATCCGTTAATAGCAGTAAGAACGAGCAGAGCGATTAACAATTTTTTCATGATAGATTTCCTTTTTACAAAAGTTAGATTAAAAGATTAAGTTAAGGGTTAAAAGAATAAGGGTTATTTTGATGTACCGACTACTGAACGGATCATTTCGATCTTGAGTTCCAGTTCTTTGACACGTTCTGCGTCTATGGTTTTATGGAAGACGACATCCTTGGATTCTTCACTTACTGGAATCACATCTGCTAAAGTGATTCCTAAGAATTTGCAGATGAGATAAGCGAAGTCAATGCAGAGTACGTATGTACGTCTGTCTTCCAATAACATGGAAGTGAATACGGCTTGGTTTACACCAAGGTATTCAGCTACTTCTTTAATAGTGCTACCATTGGTATAGATAGCGTTTTTAAGATTGCGTTTAAGAGCGGTATTAAACGCATATAAGTCATGTCCCTTGGTGGATTGAATACGTGCTGGCATTTAATTTTCCTTTAATGAAGTTAGAATAGAATAAATGATATTGGTTGCGGTGGTCAGGCATCCATATCTCACGTAAATGGTATATATCTGAAATAAATTATAATGTAAAAAAGAAAATACTCTCTACTCCTTAAATGGAGTAGAGAGTTAATCTATTATTTCACTGCCATACCGGCAGCTTCAGATTCTTTTTCATAGTCACGATTCTCAGATTCTTCAGTCGTAAACTTTTCAGCATAACGAGCTTTCAGTTTCTTAATATTCGCTTCCATGATTTCTTTCAGAGTATAAACGGTTACTTCTGTTTCTAAATAACTTGTCATGATAATCCACTTCAAGATATCCACACACAAGTTACTCATCACGACAACATGACGATGATCTAACTCTTGTTTATAGAAGTAGTGTTTCTTAAAGGCATCTAATGCACGAGCAGATTTCTCTAAAAGAAGATCAATTACATTAGACAAGTGTCCATTGTGTTTGAAATCATTTACGAGATATTGATAGCCATACTTTTGCAATACCACTCTGAGATGCTCGTTATCTAAACCAGACATTAATCCAATAAAACTACTTTTATGGATAAAATCATTCAGAGGATCACTGACTCCTTTATCACGGAAGATTTCAGTCGCATCGTAATACAAAGCAATATGCCAGAGTACGTCTCCTAACTCAGAAACATAAGCTTCGTAATCAGAAGACGTACAAACATTATCGCGTTCGTATTTACGATAAATCTCTAAAGCTTCAGAAAGCTCACCCGTTAAACCGACCATGGAATGCAAGATACGAGTAGAAACATCAGATTGTTTTGTTGCATCGGTACGAATAGCTAATTTAACATAGTCTTTAAAAGTAGTGATGTTGACATTCTCTACTTTCTCTAACAAGAAAGGTGTAGAAGATTTAATACGGAAGTAAGGACGCCCTTGTTCCTTATCTAACATTTGATGTTTACGGAATGCTTCGAATGCACTTGGATTGGTTTTACCCAAGTGACAAACTACTGAAGAGAGTACTTCAATGCCTTGAGACTCGTATACTACGTTAATGAATTCACAGTATTGGCGAGTTGTTTTATTGACTTTATCTTTTAATTCAGAGATAGAATTGAGCTGAATATTGCGTTCTTCAGCAGGTGTGTAATAAGTACACGGCATAATAGTTCCTTTCTAATTAATGAGTTTCGTCATCACGGTTCATTTTAGGACCTGGAGGGGTAATAGAACCATTAGAGAGATAAATGGGGTATAAAGGTTGCTCAGTTGGGCGTCCTTTAGGAGTATTCTCTATAGTAGGTTGGAGACTCGTATGTTCATTGACTTGCAATATAGGTCTTTCATTTGGCTGACGGGCACGAAGACCAAGTCCGGATTCAAAATGTTTTTCTACATTTTCAAATTGATTAGATTGGAATTTACCATCGGTAGGCATTCCAGGATCTCTTACATATTCGAAATCTGGAGAAACATTCATTCGATAGTTTCGAGACGTGTAAGTAGATGGTTTATTTAAATACTTTTTCATGAAGTATTGATCGGCAATGATTTGCGGATTCATTTCTAATACTAAATCACGAGCACTTAGCAACAAATTAGGTAACTCACGAGCCAACGTGTAAATATGCGACAATTTTTGATCTGGATAAACATAAGCATCGTACTCATCCGTGATTAAGTTGATCATTTTGAAAACCAATTCAAATGAACGAATCTCTGACTTCATTTCAGGTAAACAAAGACCATGTTCTTTTTCGAACTGATTCCACTCTTTAATGAAGTAATTACTGCGTGTTAAGAAATCATTATGGAGCTTGACATAAGTTTGATTTGGAACAATAATGAAATCCATGCCGTCTTCGTAATTGATTTCAATGTACTCTTTCATCTTAAACAGATGATAACGAATCTGCCTAATGAATCTATCCAGAACAGAGCGTTTCAAGTGAATCTCTTGTACGGTAGCATTAGCAATGTCTAATGACTTAACATAGAGGTCCATTGGGATCTTACCTTCTGTGAATTCTTTAGTTAAACCTACAATAGATTCGTAGAGTTTTTCTTCATCACTGAATACCAGAAGATAACGCTCTTCGAATTCTCGATTTAAATCTACTTTCATTTTTATTTCCTTTACTAAGTTTGGTTTAAAATAATGCTTTCGTTTCTACTTCATCTTTAATCCGTAGATTACTAAAGATGTAATGTCTTACAGAACCGTCTGCAAAGAAGCGAAAGGTAAAGATATTTCGGTTTTGTATTTCATTTAAACCAGTTTTCACCAGTTCACCTTTTACCACATCAAAGTCATTCTGAATAGATCGTTTGAAATATTCAGAAATCATTGAATGTCCTTGTACTAATTCTACCAAAGTATTCCAAGCTTCAATATTTTCAAAGCTTAAGAATTCTTCAGTATAGGGAATTTCTTTTCGACCAAAGGTCACCGTAGCGTCTTGTTCATGTTTGACACCTTCTAATCCCTTTACATGTTTAATCATTCGATCTAGCGCCTTTTTCAAGGCGTTCAACTCTTCCCGCATGTCTAATATCAACATAGTCATGATTTATCCCTTTAATTCAATAGTAATTTTAGTGCTCTTTTTCGGATTGCAAGGTAGGTTCGGTAGAACATCTGAAATCTTCACATCGAGGATATTGCAAACAGCAATAACGAAAGCAATATCCAGAGCTTGACTGTACCCAGAAGTCATTCGTTTAAAGAACATGGAGTATTCCATTCCCATCTTTTTAGCAATAGTCGTCATGGTTTCACCCTTAGCGGTAATAATCACTTTAAGATTAGCACGAATAATGCTATTCACTTCTTGATCAATTTTCATTTCAAAGTTTTCCTTTATATAAGTTAGATTAATATATTGGTACTCAAGCAAGGTACCATTATAATAATATAGATTTAAACATAATTAGATTGCCCCTCTACCTATAAAAGGCAGAGGAGCTTATCTTACATTCTACGTACAGCGTAATTCATTAAGACCAAAAGAATGGGTATGTAATAGTATTGCTCTAACTCACCCCAATTCAAACAGTCTTTCACCAATTCTTCAATAATCTCTACATCTAAAGTACTATCCTCGAGATACTTCTTCAATTCCAGTTCTAAATGAGATTGGCCATCATCAGAATCTCGATAGAAGTCTTGACTTAATACATAACTTCTATTCGGTAATACTTGATTAATCAGAAGCGTATCATTGACGACTTTATACTTTCTAGGATTAACAGTTTCAATCATGGAGAAAGCATCACCAATAATCTCATCGTTCTTAATGTAGAGTTCATTCGAATAAGCCATGCCATAAGGGGCTACGATTGCACTAAAACCAGAATAACGAATAGATGTAAAGTTAGGATCATTCGTAAAATGTTTTAAAGTAATCGCACAGGCTTTTGTGAATGCTTCTTTTAAGAGATAAGGATCTCTTTCTGTAATCGCATCCCAAATCGAAGTCGTATGGAGTAATGGATATTCATCATCTGTATAAACCCTAAAGTGTACCATCTCAGGATAACGTTGAGAAGAGAACCATTTCTGAATCGCTCTCATGAAGAATCCATCGTAAATCAAAGTCATTTGATTCGGTACCAAACAGGTTTCGTAGAATCGATGATAATACTTTCTAAACCAATAGCGAGCTAAGCGATCATACTCACGTCTTAAGTAATCAAAAGCATCGGCTTTCTTTGGCGTGAGTAAAGGATTCTGTCCTGCTTTTAAGTAGTCTAAAGAGTATTTTAATACCTCTACGGTTTTCTGATTGATGTTAAGGATACGAGGATCATTGATTTGATCTTTAATCTCGTAAGCCATAGAGAATTGAATCTCGTATACGGTATTTCTACGATGGGTTAAACGACGTACATCATTGATGTTAAACCACCCTAGGGTATTGCGACCAATGTCCATTAGCATGACATCGCCTTTATTAGGAATCACAGGAGGCAATACATGTGCCTCACCATTGATTTCTGTGGTTCTTAATTCTGTGGTCGTTTGAGAGGGTGATAAGGATCCTTGTAAGAGAATCTCTAATCCATCAATCCTTTCGTACTGCTGTACGACTCCACCTGCATCTAAAGAGAACTGAGTCACCGAATCATTTTTAGAGAGTCGTTGTCTAAAGTAAGTGACTTTCTGACGTGAGCCTTCTGAATACTGAATTAAGGTATCTAGTCTTTCTTCTTTAGTATCAACTACTGCTGTTTTAAAGTCTTGAGGGACAATCTTCGGTTTTTCAATTAACTCATGAACAGGAGAGTGTTGTTCCGGTTTAAATGTGCTGTTCACTAACTTCGGCATAGCGAGGTAATCCTTCTGATTGACTTCTATCACGATAGTTAATGAGATAGAAGGTTTGTACCGTTTTAATATTGCTGATGTTCCAGCGATTGTAATCGCGTCCCCAGTTATCGTTATTGTTACTGTCTCTACCACCTTTCAAGTAATCGATGACTCTATTGTAGAGGTCTGAATAGTACTTATTGAACATTGGGTGGAGTTTCAGTTTATCTAACCAATAACGTAAGCGATTGATCGCATCTGGAGATAGGTATTTCCAATCGTAATAAATGGCAATACGAATATTGTAAGTATGTTTTAAATCAATTTTCTGATTCAAGTAAATACAACCATTCTTATCGATCTTTAACGCATCACGAGCCATCATCTGGTCATTCTGATACAAGAGTATTTGGAATAAAGATTGTCCTGTATCCAGCATGTAATCTTTTTCAGAAATCATGAATTCTAATAATTCAGGATCAATCTTAAATTCATTACATTCATCTCTTAGATTGAGGAGTAAACATCCTACATCGTCTTCATCTTCGAATAAGACTAGTTGATCGACAAAACGATCTGTACCTCTGATAGAGAAATCTTGTGCAGGTTGGAATTCATTCCAATGAGGTACGACTACACCTTTATACAAATCCCAAGCAGCCATGTCGACTTCTGAAGAGAATTTTGCTAAATGATAAGCAGAGTCTGTATAAACCGTATAGTCTTCAGGATAAGTGGCTTGAGCATTAGGCATGACTTCTCTTTGGGCATTAGTACCCATTAAGACATCAGGCACGACTTGGTTATAGACTACACGAGGATAGTAGATAGAAAGAGAAGTCGGTTTCATGTATCGGACTAAGTAAGGAAACGTACAAATCCATCCTGGGGTATTGTCTATCTTATCCCCTTCTTCAATCATCCCATCTGTATCGTAGTGACCTAAGATGTTGGTTTGGACTTCTGTTACGGCATATTCCTTATTGATGCCTGCTGAATCCGCAATGACACCAAAGCGATGCGTAAAGTGTTCTTGTAACCAATCGGATAACGGTTTAATATTAGGATTTTTTTTCTTAATCAGTTTATAGACTTCAGAGAGAATATAAATGGCTCTTTCATCAATGATGTAATGGTATTCTAAGTGATGAGGAAAAGTATCCGTAAACATTCTCATCTTAGACTTTACTGAGTTTAACCAAGCACGAGCAGCATGTTTGGATTGTGCTCTGTAAGTAATGTTAAACTTCATGGTGATGTGAGAATAATAAGGAGTAATGTGTGTTTGAGTATTGGGTTCAAAAAAGATAGGCATGAATTCTTGTGCCCAGTCTTGATATTGTAAAAGAGATTGTTCTCCATATTCTTCTTCTACTTGCACTTGAATGGTTTCTGCACCTGCTTCAATAATCCCTTCTTGTCCTTGTTCTTCTGTTGAAGTTCCTACTTCTTTACGAACCCCTTCTTCATCTAAAATAATAATAGCTGGATTGTCGAAGATCTTCATCTGTAGATACTTCTTTAAATCATTCACGATTTTAAAAGCGATAGGACGGACAATCGTCTGCTTTTCGCTTTTAATAGGGAAATTAAAAATCATGTAAATCTCCTATAGATAACTTATCATACGAAAAGCTTTAATATTGAAACTAAAAAAAGAAAATACTCCTCTACCCATAAGGGATAGAGGAGTATACTTTACTTGATGTTAAAGTAGTTCTTGTGGAAGGCAACAATACTGTCGTACCATCTTAAGTATTCGTCATCTTCCGCTAAGACTTCATCATCAATGAGATAGTCTCTTAGCTTCTCAGCAGTGTTGGCATGAGGTTCACATGACCAAATATCTTTCTTAGTGGAAGCAGTAAGCGATCGACCATAAGAGAAAGGATTGCTATATACAACATAGTCTTCAACACCACTAATGTCAAAACGAATGACTGCACCATTTTTGACGTAAGCTTTAGGACCAATTACGGCATCGCATATAGTCGAACTATGTGTAACCATAGAGTCTTCATCAACGACGGATTTATAAATGATTGCTGATGCTTCAGTCACTAGAGAATCGATCACTCTAGATTGGTCGCAAACTACAGAAGACTCATCAATACGCGAACCTTTTTCAATGATCGCATCGTCTGAGATTTCGGAATAATTAGTGACAGTAGAAGAGTCTTTAACAATAGCATTGTCAATTACTCTAGCTCCTTTGCACACGATAGAATCATCGTAAATCCAGCAATTACCTGATTGGGAAAGATTCTCTTCCGATTCTACATATCCACCGAATTGACCTTTCTTTACATCAGAAAAGTCTTTTAAGGCGCGGATACGATACATAGGTTTATAATAAAACTTATGGATTGTTTCGGGTACTAATTCGTACTTTTTATCGAGTACTTTTGGATCTGTACCGTAAGGACCTTGTGGTACTGCCATCTTATTCGGAGACAAAACTTCGTCTTCAATAGATTTATTATTAAATTCGTAATAGTAGCTAACATCATTGTGTTTATAGCAGAATTCAATAACATCTCTATCGTAACCTAATTCATCGCTCTCTTTATATTTTCGATAGAATGAATTAAGAAAAACATTTACTGGATAAGGTGGTCGACTGGATACTTCACGACAATATATCGCTTCTTGAAGACGTTTATTTTCTTTAAAAGCATTTAAGAAAAGATTCCATCCATCTACAGTCTTAAAGCTAAGTACGTAGGAGAGAATTCTTTCGTCATCAGAATGTTGAATTCTAGGATGTATTGCTTTAAATACATCCTTACTCTTTACAAATGATTCAAAAAGTTTAGGTACTTCCCAACTAAATACATCGACTATTTCTTGATCGGTCATTGTTTTATCAGATTTCATCTTAATAGTCCTTAAACGTAATAGATTGAGATGCTGTTAGTTCCATAATACAGTTCCTTTAAAAGTCAGGGTTAGTTTACTAAACCATATTTCTTAATAATAGGTTTAGGGTTATTTTTAAATTTAATGATATTCGGGATAAGACGTCCATTAATGTGTTTCAATCCTGAAACATTACGATCCAAGTATTTTACACCTAAATTGCCGATCCGATAAATATAAACTTTACCATCTATTTTAATTGCATAACGATATTCCTCTCGAGTAGAGAAATCAAAGTTACTAGAGAAGTATTGCTTTATTCTTGCTCGAATTATCCCTCCGGTATTTATTTCCTTGCTAGGTACTAAAAGCGTTCCTAAAGCTGGATTTTTAATAAATATCAAATATTCAAACATTACCCAAGCTCTTGTTTCGTTAAACAACAAGTAATGAATCCGATCACTACTATTCGGTTGTCCGTACTTAACACCTGGTATGTCTTTAAATTCTTTGATTAAAAGATCCAGAGTATCTTTTAGTATTTCTGGATTAACCATGGTTACTCCTACAGTGTAGTGAGTTTAGTAGAAGAACTATATTGATTCTCTACTGCGTTAGAAAAGAATACATCCATGCTTTTTACATGGACAGGTAAAGTAGGAGCGATATAGTTAGAAGCATAAGTCGCTAAGTATTGTTCAAAAGTTTCCCCGTCTGGACGAGTAAAACTTTCATGTCTCCAGAGTTGTTTTAATGTAGAAATCATGCCTTCATGAATCAATTCATGGATATTAGATTCTTTCGTTAATTCACGATCGAATACAATAGAGCGACCACACTTAAACACAATCTTGATATTTAATGTCCCTGTCTTTCTTTCAGACAAGTAAACTGCATGAATCCCTGGAAATAAAGATTCCGTACTAACGGTTTCTAAATACTTCTTTAAAGCAGGATGTTTAGGTTTATGTTTCAGTTTTTCGATTTTCATTTAAACGTTTCCTTTAAAATAGTTAGATGTTACTCAAGTTAATAATATAGGTTTGAAATATTATACACTCTCTACTCCTTTTTACGGGAGTAGAGAGCAATATACTTATTTTCGTATAAAAACAAATAAAGCAGATACACAAGAGTATTGTGTGGATACTACTGAAGCAGAAGTCGCATGAATGTAGTGATGTGCTTTAATCACGACACCTTCTAGCATGACTTGTTGATTGACATGTGAATCAGTGTAATGGACTCTAACCACACTACCTGGTTTCACTAAGTCAGCTTGACTATTGTGCCAAACTAAACCAATTAATTTCCCATCTCTGGCTTCAACTTGAGAGACTTGTTCGTAAATATTGGTGTCTTTCTGACTCATGAGAAATGGAGCATTGATAACACCATTTTTCGATTCATTCAGAATGACTTCTGATACATTATTGGCTCTTGAAATAATGGCTTTATTACCGGCTACTTTAACAGACTCGTCAGTGGTCTGTAAATCGGGATTTAAGACCCTTATGCCGTTACCCTTATTCAGGGTATTAGCTGAGGTCGAAATGTCCTTAGAATCGCCTTCTAGAGCCGCTATGATGTATAAGTCATTGCCTTCCTTCGTCCAAGTATTCTCTGTATACTTTAAGAAGTCTTTAGGAGAAATAAAAATGTTAATAAAACGCGTTTTATCATCATTTCTTTTGGTACGAGATTTAGGATAGATATACCACATACCAGTTTGGATGTAATGCCCCATGCCTTGCTTATAAACCCCATAAAGACTCTTCTGTAGGTATAAAGGTAAGTCTAATAACTTAATACCGTGAGGAATAGGGATATTGTCATAAACCGTTTCATTATCGGCTTTGACCATATCCACACCTTTTAACATATCGGCATTGTCTAAACCTTGTAATTTAGTAGCCTCACCCATGAGCAAAGAGGTTAAAGTATCAGTGACATTAGAATTCACGACATTCGTACCGATTTGTAGAGGCAGTAGTTTCTCCATTAATAATGGAACTAATTGAAACTCTACTCTGACAATATCCATTCTATCAATGGTTTCAGTATTGACATTCTGTAAACGAGAATCGGTTTTTCTAAAGTTCACTAAAGTCTTACAATAAGCCTTATAACGAGAAACCGTAATCGGTGCTCTAAAGTTAACAGGCTCTGCAATGATTGAGATTTCTAAGTTCTCAACAAAAGGCATAATGTAATCAGACCACGTACCTGGGGAGACGGCTAATTCACAGTTAATCACATCGGCTAAGTTGTGTTCGTAATCTCTTTCTATATCAATCCCTAATACTTTAATGGGTTGATAAGCTAAATCTTTCTCTACGATGTGGATTAAAGCAGAATAAGCATACTTAATCAAACCTTGTCGAGAATGAGAGATTTTGATTAACTCTTCCGTAATTGGGGAACCATCTAACATTAGAATCTCCTATTGGTAAAGATTTGATCTAAGATAGCGGTATCCGAACGATGCGGATCTCTTTCTGGTTTCTTCTCTTCTTTAGTAGGATCTTTCTTCAAGAGATCAGAAATACCAAATGAAGTCGGTACATAGTCAAATCTATTTTTCAAACGTAACATTTCAGGATCAATATCTTTCGTACGATCTCGTACTTGATAAATCGCAGAAGCAAATTCAGATAGATCCATTAAGTCATCAAATGGCACCATGTTTAAAGAGATGGTTTGCTCTGCATATTCTCGCCATTCTTTAATGTGTTTATAGATAATCTCGTACATGGTACGGTCATCTGTTCTGTTGGTTAAGTAGAAAGGAATTTGATCCTTATAGAGTTTCACTAACTGAGGAATCGTCATCCCTACTGTGACTCTTTCGTAAGCGTTCTTCTTATCGTCTTCAGGATCATCTGTAGCAATTGTACCATATCTTTTGATTTCATTAATATCCATTAGATTGATATAGTCTACTGTAACAATAAAAATACGATCGAATAATTGATTCACAGTACTTTCTAATTCTTCTTTTGTAATGTATCCTAGTACTTCCATTTTAAATCATTTCCTTTTTAAATCAAAAAAAAAGAATCTACATTGCGTAGATTCTTTTTCTAGGGTGTTACTCAGAGGTCAGTAGTAATAACTTGACCATCGAACTGACGTCTACCACCGACTCTCTTGAATATTTCATCGATCTTACGATAATACTTTTCATCACAAGTACGATGGATGGGTGTTTCTTCGTAGCATTTTTGAGCCAACCAAGCGAGCTTAGCCACGTTGTTACCAATGTGATAAGAGTTAGCTTGTTGATCATTACCGAAATCTGCACCCTCTGATACACGATAAGCAAAGTTTTCAAAACCTTTACCTTCTTGTTGACAAAAGTAGTATTCTTTGCAGTATTTCTTGTTTTCACCAAAATGGATGCTTCTGAACAAAGAATTTGAAGAAGTTCCATTGCGATAGATCTCACCTTGTTGTGCGAGTACTGACAAAGCTGTATTCAATTCGGCGCAACCTGTCATAGTTGTTGCCAATACCGCTGCTAAAATGATAGATTTGATTTTCATGATAAAATTTCCTTTATAAAACGGGGTCTGCTATTGTCTCTAAAATATCTTTGATGTTATCGCCTGAATCAGAACGTTCTATAGATGTCTTTGAATTATCGATTCGATTACTTAATACTTTCATCGTGGTCTCTTTCTCTTCTTCATCTACCAAGTGCTTAGCAGACATTAGTTCAACTACAGAATTAGAGATAATAGCAAAGTTAAGACCTCTGAAATCATGGTCAAACTCGATATATTGATTGACGACATTTTCCAATTTGACACTGGATTCTTTTGTACTACTATTTATCTTATCTACTCCTTCGAGAATCGCTTTCAGCACTATAATGGTTTTAGGTACTGGATAGTACTGGTTTAACTGTTTAAAGTATTTGTCTACTTGTTTACCAGAAGCTTTTAATTCAATATAGAGCTTCTGAATATTCTTTTTAGATTTGATCATTTTAAAGTTCCTTTATAAAGTTAGATTAGAAAAGTAGTAATGAAGGGATTCATTACTGATTACACTACAATAGTATATATCTGAAATAAACTATATTAAAAAATAAAATACTCTCCTACCCTTAGTTGGTAGGAGAGTGATTCTAAAACTATTCTGCTTTCTTAATAGTGATTACTACGATTTCTTTTTCATCATCAAAGTTAACTTCAATACTTTCACCATGTCCAGACATTCCAAAAGAATTAATTCCTTTAACGATGTCTTCTGTTGTTTCAGTATTAGTAAACTTAATAACGTCAGTTTTAAGAGCTTGATAGTCGAATGGATAATCTACTTTCTTAGAGAATGTATATTGATCGCCTTTTTCTACTTTTTCTAAAGCAATATTGTTTCGACCATATTTAAATGTTTTTGTTAGTTCGTTAACAAATTCTTTAAATGCGTCGAATTGGTTTTTAAAATCACCCATGATAATTTCCTTTAATAAAAGTTAGAATTTCACTTGTTTAACGAGAGGATAGTCGTCCAAATCGACTGGATTATTCCGAATGCCTTTTAAGAAAACAAACTTAGAATAACGAGCTTCAGTGAATGAACTACTGGTTTGAAAACTGTAAACATAGAGTTTACAATCTTTGTCTTCAGGATGATGACAAATAGCGTAAGAAGAACCTGGTAATTTATAAATATCCATTTGTTTCACAATTTCTTCTAATTGATTAGAAATCTTATCAAATTCCTCACCAAACAAAACAGTCAAGCGACTTTTGAAATCATGTCCAAAGACCATACGGAATTCCATATTGTCATTTTTGTTTCGGTGTAGATTATCAATCAATTCTTCGATTTGTTTAATTAAGGTTTCTTGCATCTTACTTTTCCTTTACATTAATGTTAATATCAAATTCAGGGATAGTTTTCTTTTCGTACTTAAATTCAAATATATCTTTATAAGGTCCTGCGGTGAAATCGAAAGAATAGGAAATGTTTTGATTATTTCCTTTCTTGATTTCATTAATTACGAGTTGAAAGTAATCGGCTCCTTCAGGTTTCATGATAGAATTGACTTTATGATAAACTCTTTCAAATTCACGAATGTTATTAAACACGAGACCGTATTCAGTATATTGGTATTTCTTTCTCCATTCGACGCCTGGACGAACTTCAAAAGGTTTTCCAGTAATATCTTTACTGAATTCTACTAACTCATTACTTTTCAAAGACTCTATAAGGTCTAAGATTAGTCTTCTTTTAGCTTCTGGTGAAAGATCATTAGAATCTATAGATTCTGCACTACGATAAGATATATTATCCATTATTCAGTTACTTTACAGTTAGATTTGGTTAGCCATTATAATAGTATAGGTTTGAAATAATATACCCTCTCCTACCCTATTACAGGTAGGAGAGAGCAGTATTACTTATTGCCATTCATCACAAGACTTCACTTCAAATTCACGATGTCCTTCTTGGAATTTAGACATCTGAACCAAAGTATTCAGAGTAGGAACATATTCTACTTTTTGTTGAGTTTCACTAGGTGCTTCAGATTCACCTTGAGTGACTTCTACAGGAGCAGGAGTAGTTTCAGGATGAGTAATGGATTCAGGTGCACCAAAGCCTTCTTGAGAAACCAACACATCGACATCAATACTTAAACCTAATAGGTACTTTCTAGTCTCTTGTGTTACTTCTTCTGGATCATTTTCATTACCTGATTCTTCAGATTCTCCACTAGACTCTTCACCTTCAGTTTCAGTTTCAGAATCTGTATTACCCTCTTCGGTACCATCTTCATCTCCTTCTTCAGGACCTTCGGTTTCTTCACGTTTCTCAACAATCTGTTCAGAACGAGTCTCTACCTTATCAGCAGTGTCTTTCTCATCCGTAATATTGTCTACGGATAAGACTTCATCACCAGTAGTCTCTTCTTCTGGTTTTTCTTCCTCTTCAGGTTGATCGTCATCTTCATCGATTTCACCTTCCAATTCAGTCAGAGAGTTTTCTTCTCCGTCTTTCACATAAGGATTACCAGAAGTAAAGAAACGATCCATAATGGGTTTAGTCTTCTCATCATATTCTTCTTGAGTCAGTTTACCCAATTCAGGAGGCAGAATCAATTCTTCGACTTCTAAGGGCAGTTCAGGGACATTCTTGTCATTCAAGTCATCTACTTCAATCTCACAACGTGCCCACGGGTAGTAAGAGCCATTACCATCGGGTACTACATCTACTTCCCATTTCTTATCATCGCCTTTAACATTAAAGGTATAACGGTGTTTCATCATGGATAAAGAAGAAAGGACTTTAAACTGAATAAAGTTCTCTTTAGTGGTAGGTACAGTGACTTCAATACTGTCACCAATATCCATTTTGTTTTTCGTGGTGAGTTCGTAGCGTGAGCGACCATTACGTGCGGTAATCTTACGCACACGAATCGCACCTTGTCCTGCATTCTCTTCCGTCTTATCAATCGGAATAATGTATTGCTCTTGAATCTCAGCACGATTGGCTTTCTTCAATTGAGAGAAATTCAGAATACGGGCAAATACCGTAAACTCTTTTTCACGTATGGCTTTACCTCGATTTTCTAACTTGGATAAACCATCGTTCTTGGGTTTGGGTTGATCGGCTTCTTCTACGACAGGAGTCCCTGCTTCAGTAGACAGCTCTAATAGATTTTTAACCATAGTTAATCTATTCCTTTATTACTAAAAATGCTATTCAATAGTCGGTTTAGAACCAATAGCCATATCGAGGATTCTACGAACAATAGACATAAAAGAACTAATCACGCCATTAGAGTCAATATCATTCGTCATGATACCCATGGTGACGACACCACCAATCGTCATGACAAACAAAATCAAACAAGCGAAACCAAACCACTTAAATAAAGACAGTTTTAGGTTATTGACTTTTCGACCGTATTCTTCTACATCATCAATGTTTCCAGTCGCTACCATGTAACGATAGACGACTTTCAATCGATCTCTAAATTCTAGTCTATTGACCAATTGTTTCAATTCAGCGCCAGAAATGTCTTCTTCCACATCTTCGTAATTTGAGCGCTTATCACTAATCTCTCGATAATCTTTAATTAAGCCATTGAGTCCTTCATCTGTTTCTTTACGGTTAGCCAACAACATATTGTCATCAATACTTTTCAGACCTTCAATCACCAAAGGATCGAGTACATTGTCAGTAACTCTTGTTTTCTTCACCATTATCTTAAGGCTCTGGATTATCTAAATAATCATGCTGATCTGTACCTTTGATAATATTCTGTAATTTCGTATTGATCTCCATGTAAGATCGATTAGAATGATTCAGACGTTTTACATCGTTATTGAGTTTCAAAATTTCAAAGGTCAGTACAGCAATGGTCACGGCTAGTAAGAAAGTCACAAAGACTAAAAAACCATTCATGATTCGCTTGGGTTGATTTTTGTATTTGATTAAAGTTCTTAGTAACTTAATCTTTTTTACATCGAGTTGTCTATCTAATTCGTTTTTATTTTCTGCTGTATCCAGACTCATGTCTTTACCTATTTAAATTTAAGACATAATTCAAATACCCATAGTGACCAATAGCCAGAGCATCAATAGAATGCTCATCTAATTCTAGAGGATTGTTTCTTAATCGTAAACGATCTTGAATCTCTAAAATCGCTTGCGTCATTTCATCTTTCTTTGCATTCCCTTTAGCCCCTACTGCTCTTTTAGCAGTAGGTGGATCGACTTTAAAGAAAGGAATTTGATAATTGTATTCCCAAATGGTTTCTTGAATGAGATTAACCACTTCTATTAAAATCGCATAAGCATTGGGAGTGAAAGAATTAAAGAAGGGAGATTCACACATGATGATCGAAGGAGAATACTCTCGAAAGACATTCGCTAGTTCTGATTTCATGGCTTGTAATCTGGCAATCTTATCACCAAATTCATTACTGGTATTTCGACTGTAGAAATTCGTATCCTTAGCAGAAATAGTAAAAGCAAACGATTCCTTAATCGCTAAAGTATTAAAGTCTAGTTTATAAATCGAAATACCCAGGTTACTGGAACCTGGGTCGATACCGAGTAATGTGAATTCCCACTGAGTAGTATTTGGAAATTTCATCTTACATTACTTTTAATAAATTAAGGAGCTTGTAAAGACACGGCGCCTTGAGACAGATTATAGATAGGTTCGTTCACACCTAAGTTGAAGATGGAATCAAAACCATCGTTGACAGCAGCCAAGTACTGAATCGTCGCATTGATGTGGGCAATCTGTGCAGCAATCACTTCGTTAAACTGAGAACGACCTGAGGAAGTTACTACCTCTACGAGTTTATCTACACCAGAAACCAAACCAATCTCTGTAATCAATGCACGGTTAGGATCACCATGGCGAATGTTGAAAACGTTTTTCAATTCTTCTACGTCTTCACGAGTGATATTTACATTCACCTGTGCAATAGAACGACCATATTTCGCTTTCAAGATGTTCTCACGATCCACAGAGAGTTCTTGAGCAACAGGATTCAAGTTAGTGGTCGTAGGAGCGTAGTCTTCTTCAGTCAGGTTGCCATCATCACCTACCGTAATGATTTTGGTTTCTACACGGGTTTTAGAGAGATCCAAACGTTTTAAGTAGTAAGAGTAATACTTCACGTTTTTATAGGTCTCTACCACACGCAATGCATAACGCGTGCGCTCTTGAGCAGTCAAGTCATTATTAAACTCACGCATCACGAAAGGTACGGGTTTAAAGAGACCAGTGTCTTCAGCAGTGTGTTGGAAGATTTTAGGAATCGGAAAAGCATCCGAATCATTGGTACAGTTTTGCAAGGAAATACCACCGTAACCAATACAGAAGTAACCAATGGTAGGAATGGTAGTAGCAGGCGGTACCACAGATTGGTTAATACCCAAGAGTTGGTTCAAAGTGGTATTTTGTTTGACCGTATAAGGCAAGCCTAATTCACGAATGACTTGGTTTTCATTACCAATCAGCGTACGTACCGATTCAAAGGCATTACGCTTATTAGGAATAACGGGTTTTGCCATAGTTAATATCCTTTTAATATATTTAAGAGAATTAGATTCAATGTATCGTCATAAAGATCGTGGTAGGGTAATAATACCCCACCACTAAACCTTATTTATTGTAGTCAAAACCATCAATGGATTTCGTTTGGAAGTTCCAATCAATGTCTTCTTTCGGTGTTTCTGTATTGACTGGGAAAGGTTCCCAATCCAAAGAAGCACCAATGCAGTCTATCGCTTTTCTTCTTTCTTTTAAAGGTAAAGAGAGGAAAGCTTTCATGCCAGGTATTGGAGGCAGATTACCAGGATTCTCTATTCCTGTTAAATCGTCCGCAGGCATGGTACAATAGGTACCTGTATGGACTTGATGGATTAAACGTACTCCACTGTTAGGCATGTCAATATTCTTCACATCTACCGAAATATTCACACGAGCAGCACCACGAGTTCTAGGCTCAATGTAAATCTTATTATCCGTATAGTCGTGATCTAATGCACTTTGATGTGCTTTTGTTTCGGCATCGACTACCGAGATAGAAGTACCTTCATTTAAGTTACCAATGTAACGAGCATGTTTACGACCTCCACCATCTAAACGTAAAGCTCTCATGTTCGTAGAAGTAATCGGAGATTCATTGATCTCACGAATGTAGTGAACAGAATAAGAAGAGAGTTTCGTTAAGAGCTGGATCATGGCTTTGTGCGTATTGTACAAAGAATTCACTTTGACGTTATTTAAACCAGTTGCTCGTTTATAAATGTCATTACCTAACTTCAAGAAGTCATTTCTGTTTCTGACGTCTTTTAGATTTAGAGAAATCGAATCCAAGAACTGAGTAAAGTTTTGAACTTGAGGGGTTCTGAAAGAGGCTACCTTAGTGGCATAAAGACGATAGAACATCATTTCTTTATAAGCACGACCATCTAAGTGTTCGTCTTCATTAACCGCATTAATCCCATCATTCAATCGTTTAAACAATTCATGTGCTTGTTCGTAGAAAGAGAAGGTATCAATAATCGGTTTAATCTTCAAGTACTGACCATTGATAAAGTTCTTGAAACGTTTATCCACTAAAGCAGGATCAGGTACAGATTTCTCTAACTCTTCTAAAGTCGGTTTCTCTAAACGAGGAATAATCCCAATCGTATAATCAGGAATACAGTTATCCTTAATCCCGTAGTATTTATAAATACAATAGGTATAAAGAAGTAAAGCATCTTTTCCAGATAAAGGAATCAATTCACCTGTTAGAGGATGGTTGACCATGATGTAGGCTTTATACAAGCCACGAGAAGCCATTTCAATCCACGTATCAATTAATGCTCTTTCTAGAGTAAACTGTTCAGAGCCTGAGTAGTCAATCGCTTTAGATTGCAAGACTTTAGTTTTAGAGAAGGAATCTAAAGAACCTGAAGTATCTTTATAAGCAATCGATTCTAAGTTATCTCTTTCTTTAACATTATAAGGTGCTAGGGGATCTTCTTTATCCAGCATGTCTTTTAAGGTTAACGTATCGAGTTCAGGAATAATGTATTCCAAACCATTCAAAGAGACTTTCTCAAATACAGGTTTCACTTTAGCCGTCTTCACGACATCACTATCCCATTGGAGCATGTTGTATTCGGACAAAGGTAAGTTACGCATAGTCAATACTTTTTCAATCAACCATTTTTGTGTGCGTTTCTGACCGACGTAGCGTTCTACCCAGCGAATGTTCTTATAGAAGATAATCGCTTGTTTAGGGGTTAGTTGGTCTAAGTAGAAGTCTAAGAAACCATGAGAGGCTAGGAATCGACGATAGTGATAAGAATGTGCTTCATTGGTTAAACACATCTCCATCCTGATTGTCATTAAGGCATCGACTAACTTAGGATAGAACGTACCCCAAAAAGCAATATTGAAATATTTGTTATTAATATTATACTGCTTTTGATACCAGCGATTGTACATGCCATAAATCCAATTTTGTAAACGCTCCATTAAGGAGTATTCATTGGACTCAACAAAGGATTTGTCGTAAGAGAGAATCGTCCCTTCTTTAGCTTCTATGGCAACGTTAATATCACAAGGATTCAATATCCCTTTAATCAATAATTCTTTATCCGGATAACGTTCTACTAACTCTTCGTATTTCTTCGTTCCGTAAGAATATTCCTGTCTAGTAGTGCGGTGAGTTTTTAGATTCTCTTTATTGAATATGATTGTTTCCGTAGTGTCCATAGACACTACTGTCATCGGTGTATCAGTCTCGTGATATTCACCTGCGATGTGTTTGTAATAGATCCATGTTTCTGGACGATATTCGTCTACAGCATTCATGTTTCTAGTCTTGACACGAACTGCGTCATTCATGTCCTGCGCTTGATATTCAGACTTGATAATCATCGTAGAAACCAAGCCTATATTCTTATCAATATAAACGCTATAGTGATAATCAAAATCAGATAACATAGCCTTTAAACCTTTTGCTTAAATTAACCACTGTTAAGGATCAATAACAATGGACAACCAATTACTTAAAAATATTGCACTGCAATTAAAAAATAAAAGCAGTGCTAAAGATTTAGATGAGAAAGACATCAAAGGGAATCCTGCCGTCTATGCTCTATTGTCTAAATTGAACTCTTCACGTCAGGAGGAATCCTTTAAGAACAATGGTGATTTATCCAATACCACTCCTGACTTAGATTACATGTTAGGCATCTCTTCTGAAAAAGCTCAGGAGATTGATGATAACGAAACCATTATGCAATTGCTTCCTGACATGGAAAGAGCGGCACAGATTCTCTGTAGTTATATCTTGTCACCGAAGTACTTGATGAAGCCTGAATTACAATTCAGACCACCTAAAAACTTATTTCCTCAAAATACCATTACCATCATTACCGATGAGATTAAGAAGTACTTTAAGAAACATCACGATATTGAAGGCAAACTCTATAAGATACTCTACGATATTTTGTTCTTAAAAGGTGCCCACATTACTGCCGTAATACCAGAAGCATCTTTAGATGAAATCATTAATTCTGATTTAGTAGACAACTCTCAAGAATCTTATTCCATTCGTTTGTCTCAAGAATCTTTGTCTCATGTCGAACAACTCTTATTGAACAGTAATCGTCCTTCACGTGGATTCTTAGGACAACCTAATTATCAAGAAGGTTATCCGAAACAGTTTACCCGTAAACCCATGGTTTCTCATGAATCCGTAGAAGTCCACTTTGGGAATACGGATGAGGGTTTTGAACCTACTGTTTCTAAATCCACTGAACATTATAATACTTCTATTCGTGTACCTGAGAACATAGAATTTGAGTTACCGAAGGAGTATGCCAAAACTCATAAAGATGCGGCAGATAAAACGATTGAGATTTCTGAAGAAGGTGTCTGGAATATTAAGTTTGATTCTGCTAAACTCAATACTTTAGTAGAGGTGAGTGATGATTTGTCTATCTTGAGGCAATCTTTTATTCGTAAAGAAATGCTCTCTCAAGAGTCTGCTCGTGCTGCTGGTATTCCGACTGGTTTTAAACCGACTTCTTTAGAGCGTGAGACTTTTTCAGATCGAAACATCATTGATAAGATCTTTAGAAAGATTGACGACATTAACAGTTACAATACTGATGTACTGGAATTGAAGAAGTTAAAGAATAACAGTCAAACTGCACGTGAAAACTTGGATGAGCCTATCTTCATTAATTATCCTGTAGAAGCGGTCATTCCAATTTTCAAACCAGGTTCTCCTTCTGAACACGTAGGTTACTTGGCACTGCATGATGAAGAGGGTAATCCATTATCTAAAGCAAAACCAGTCAACTACTATCGTGAATTAGCAAATGGTTACAATAGCCGCATGACTGTCAATACCATGGCTTCTTCCTTGATTCAACAAGGTAAGACGATGTTTGAAGGTTTCTCTAATAAGTTAGATGAAGCTCGTCAATTGGAAATGCTCTCTCGTATTCACTCTAATGCCATTATTAAAGACATCTTAGATCGATTGAAAAATGGTTTGTACGGTAAGAACTTAGATGTAGGAGATTCTGCTGAAGTATCACGCATTATGTTCTATCGTGCTTTAAGAGGTCAAAGAACACGAGTATTGTTTGTCCCTAAGGAAGTTATGTCTTACATGGCATTTGATTACGATAATCGTGGCTTTGGTATTTCTCTATTGGATAACATGAAAGTTTTGATTTCTCTTCGTATTCAATTCATGTTAGCACAATTGCGAGCAGGGATTATGAATTCGATTCCTGAGACTTTAGTGACATTACGAATTGATGAGAAAGATCCAGATCCTCGTAAGACGATTCAGATTGCAAACGTAATGGCATTACAATCTCGTTCTAACTCTGGTTTGATAATTGGTGCTTCGAATGTACAAACCATTGAAGATCGTGTGAATCAATCGAATATTCGTATGGCAATTGAATCGGATAATCCTAAGATTCCTCAGATTGGTCACGATGTTACTAAGACTACTTCTGATATTCCTGCTCCGGATAATGAAGTAGCAGAAGGCATGAAACGTGACACCATCATGGGTACCGGTTTGACACCAGACATGGTGGATAACTCAATGTCTACAGAATTTGCTGCTAATGTGTTACAAGGTAACTTCATCACGAGCTTGATTACTTTCCAAAAACAAGATCGTTTTAATCCTTTATTAACCGAGTTTGTACGTAAAGTGATTTCTGTTTCACCTTACTTACACAAACGAATGCGTGAGATTATTCGTGATAACTTAGAAGAGATCATTGATAACATTAAAGAAGCTTCTGGCGATAAAACACTATCTGTTAAAGGATTAGCTGCTTCTGCAATAGAAGTCTTGATTGATGGGATTATTGATAAATTTACTTCTAGTTTCGAAGTCACCTTACCTGCTCCACCTAATGACAATCATGAATCTAAAGCAGAACAATTGCAACAATACGAAGAACGTGTAGATAAAGCGATTGAGTTTGTGATCTCTCAAGATGTGATTCCTGAGTCTTTGGTTTCTGAAGATGGCACAGATATGGTTGAACAATACGCTAAGATCGTAAAAGGTGACTTGTTACGTGATTGGATGTTAGAGAACAACTACATGCCTGAAATCATGAACTACATTACTGTATCGGATGAAGGTGTTCAAACTTACGAGAAGAATAAAGCCATTCGTGAATTGACGATTAAAACCGTTAAAGCGATGACTGAATTCTTTAAAGAAGGTAAGAACATTGCGGATTCGACTTCTGCCGTATTGAAAGCCAATGATATGGTGATTGAAGACGATTACTCTTCTAGTAGTAGTTCTGATGATTCAGATTCTTCTGGTGGTGACATGGAAGATCCATTTGGCGATATGGATAATATGGATGGTGAAGATCCATTCGCTGAAGAGTCTTCTGAAGAATCTGGTGAAGAAAAAGGTTCTAATGAAGAAGGTGATACCAACATGGGTGGCAATGAAGCCCAAGATGGTCCTGCCGACTAAAAAAGAAATAATTTAAACCAAAAATAGCTTACACCCTAGGGAGACCGAAAGGCCTCCCTAGGGATTTATGCTCGCTATTTTCTTAAACCCTAAATTGTGTATTTATCTATTTTACTTTTGATTTGTAAAATTGTTACAACAAATTACAATTGTTTTCTTTACATAGTAATCCTTATTGGTATATCAAACCATCGGTTTGCAATTTTGGTTTTATACGTTTTGGTAAACATAATTAATATTTGAGTTTCAGAACCTTCTTTTCGCATCTTTAAATCAGACACAAACCCTTTGGCTTGGTATCCTAGAATAGCAGTCAAAAGCGTAGTGTCAAATGACTCTTTCAGGATATCTACTACTGCTTGTAATTGTTCGTTAATCTTGTCTAACAAAGCATTGAATTGTGAATACTTTGTATACTTAGATAAAAACGGAGTATCAAAACGAATCGCTCGGTTAGTGGGGTAAGGAGTAGTGTCATTACCAATCGCTTCTAACTTCACCAATTCATCCATGTAATACATCGCTTCTTTAAAGCGATGACATACTTGGTTAAAATCTAATACCACATCTTTATACTTCTTCTTACGATCTTCTGGCTTTTCACTTAACTGCTTGAAAAACTCAGTATCTTTAAACCGTAGTTGATGATCACGAATCAATTGAGCAATTTCCGTTTGCTCTTTGAGGGTTATTGTACTATTAAAGTGCATGGTAATACTTTCATTGAGGTAAGGGGTAAAAAAGGGTACGTAGGAGCAATACCTAGTGTTGAATCTAGATACTACCCCTATACATTTTATATTAGATCACAATACGAACATAGACCTTATCGGCTTTTGTGATTGCATTATATCCTTTAATGGCTTCAATCAATACCCCATCTTTAGTGACTAAGTAGAATTCTTTGGAATGGTGCTTATTGCGTTCCATGAGATTGATCAAGAAAGTATTCAATTCTACATGGTCGTTAATTGCCAGCTCATACCAGCTATTACGTTCACTTCTACCCGTGGGGCTTACCAACCCCTCAAACTCATTTAATTCTTTATCTACGACGACTACAGAGCCAGTAACGGGTATTACTGCCATGTACTTAGACTCTGGATCTTCAGATGACGTCAAAATGTCTTCACCCATGAATTCTTCAGACAAGAAATCTTGGAACATTTCTTGCAATGCAATGCGATATTGTTCTTTGCGTAATGGGTGATGTTTAAACTGCGTATTTTCTACAGCAGGATAAATGTCCACTACACAAATCACTTTCACATTCGGCAAACCACATTTCACCAATAAACGCGCATAAGCTTTATCTAAGACATCACTTAAGCGTTTGGCTAATACGGGTTCTGCTTTCTTCAGTGGGAGATAAATGTTTTCGTAGAACTCTTCCATTGTTTCACAATGTTTGATTTCTTTCAACAACTCATCTTGATTGGTTTTCGAGAATGCTAAGTTGCTGCTGACAATACGGAAGACTGCTGCTTTAGCATCTGGATTATTCAACTGATGATTCAATAAGCAAGTATTCACAATTTCTTGATCATTGCTTACTTCACGTGTAATGCCGTCGTATTCTACATTGGCATATTCTTTCTCCGTTTCTGTCAGCTTCGCCAATTGTTCTTGCAACTCTTCTTCAGAGAGCAATAAGTTATCGGCTGCTTTCAGTAACGAAGTATCATTGTGTCCTTCGGAATAAGGATTGCCATTACTCATGAAACGAGTATCAGGTTTGGTATTCGGAATAATATGGCGAGAACGCTCCATCTTTTCTTCCTCGGATAATTTGTGGGTAATTTGAACAGGATAATCATATTCGTTTAAGTCAACACGATAACCAATCTCAGTATACTTAGTCAGAATCCAAGTTGTCCAAGCTGGGTTACGGAAGGCGACAACTTCACGATAATAGCGATCTTCAGCTTTATAGTTCAGATAGCCTACTTCTTCACCTTCTTCTTCTACCCATTCAATCTCATGGTCATACACCGGATACATCTCTCGTGGTGCATAATCATGGCGATGTTCATCGAGTTCTTCATTACCTTCTGTCCAAACATCTAATCCTTTTTCAGGAATAGCCATCCAACTGTTATTGATCACACGGCGTGGTTTGCGTTTAACGACGCGTACAGGCACGTTCTCTGTTGGGGGTACCGTAGTACCTTGCGTACGAATGATACGGTCTTCTTCGCTCTCTACGGGCACTTCCTGAACGGGTTCTGGTGCCACATACGGTTTAGTCGAATGGATGTTGTCCATCACTAATGTTTGGTTATCCCAATCATTGGCGTATTGTTGCTCTTCTTCTTGTTCACGACGTTCTAATTCTGCTAAAGCGGCTTTAGCATTATTGTCGTCTGCTAACTGATGATAGAAGTACCGTTTCTCTTCAAGGGTTTTCGCACCCATGTCTTCAATGAAGTCTTCAAACTCATCACCTGTATAAATCTCAGGTTGTTGAATGACAGCTTCTTGTCGTTTCTGTGCTTCGTATTCTTCGTACTCACGAGCAGCCTCTTCGCGATAACGTTTGCGTTCATGCTCGAATTCAGCCTGCATTTGCTCACGCACTTGTTGAGTTTTACGCTCTTGAGCTTCTTCAATCTCTTCGTCAGACAATCCAGTATTGGTGTAATAGCTAAATGGAGAACCATTATTGCTACTACCACTATTACTGTTACCATTACGATTACCAAAGTTAAAGTAAGAGCTTTGGATTTCTTGGTCGGATACCTGTTTAGCAGGAGCAGATTGAGTAGAAACATTACCCATCAGGTTCATGTTCATGTTAGCGGTATTGGTACTACCCGCATTAGAAGCCATTAGGGAGAAACCACCACCAAATTGATTTTGTGGCATTTGACCGAATTGGTTAAAACCCATTTGGTTACCCATCTGGGGCATTTGTCCAAAACCTTGCATCGGCATGGTATTACCCATGAATTGGCTTTGTCCACCAAAAGGTTGAGCTTGCACCTGAGGTTGACGAGCTTGGCTTTGATAATAGCTTACCAAGAATCGCATCACGCCATCACGCGTATTTACGTAGTCAGCAGCAGACTGTTGAATAGCTTGACGGTTTTGGTAATTAATCGCACCTGCTGGGAGATTTTGTTCACCCAGGTTGCTTGCCATGTACGCCACGTAGTTATTGAAGATGTTATACACTGCACCATTTAATGCATTACCATCTTGAGGATTCAGACGACCTTGAATAGTTTCTGCTTCTACAAAATGGATAATGGTGTTGTATACTTCTTGAAAGTACTGTGGTTGATTTTGAATCACTTGACGAACCACTTGACGCAATACTGTGTCTGCGTTAGTAATGTGTTGATTCAAAAGTTGTTGAATAGCAGAATGAGCAAACTGCGTATTTTGAGTGTAAGAGATTTGTTGTAACATGATTAGGGTTTCCTATAATAGTTAGTCTTGACCGAGTTTGTCTCTGAGTTCAGACATGATCGGCTCGAGTTTAGGGTTAGGGATAATCGTGAGATCATCCGAAAGGTTAACAAACAAGTTAATACGGTTACGACCTGCTGGGTCTGCTTTAGCCATGTCTAATGCAGCACCGGCTTCAATCAAGGAAGCATTCAGTTTATTCTCTGGAGAATTGACATCAAAAGAAGTCTTGGCTGTACGCAGCTTATCTGATTTCTCTTGAGGTACGACGATTCTGCCTAATTTCAATAATGGCAAATCGGTTGGGTCTTCTACAGGAATAATTTCTGCATGTTCTTTAATTCGCATGATTTCTTCAGGACGGATATTGTTTAAGATTTTACGAATATCATCATCCTTAATGTTTTTATTCGGATCTCGTTCTTGCTCAATGCGTAAACTATTCAATTCAAAATAGCAACGATTGATGGCTTTGACGATATTGAATAACAAGAATTGGAGGACTTGTAATTGTTTTCCGTAGAATGAATTAGAAGTCGCAATTTTGTTTACTTCAGAGACCATCAGGTTAAAATTCTGTACAATAAAGATGAAGAGCTTGTAAACAGAATCGATTTGAGCAAAACCAATGCGTTTAAAATCATCGTGTACCATTTCATCCACATACTCGTCTAACGAGATCATGTGTTTATCCATGGCATTTTTAATCACGGCATAATGTTCATCGGATGAACGAATGGATTCACCCAACATTAATCGCCAAGCGTCGATGTTATTGATCGTATCTGGATTCATTCTTCGTGGAGAAGGAAAGTGTTCCAAGATATAGATCAACGTACCCATGACAGAAGGAGAAGTCGAAATGGCTTCGTATTCTTTACGCGGTACCAAGAAGAGATACTGCATTGGGGTATAGAGCATGTACGAATACGTACGTGCTGGTTTCTTACCCGTAGATTCAATCACGACCCAATCTTCACGAGGATACTTATCTGGGTTTTGTTTGAATTCCTGAATATCGACCATTTGTACATTGCTTAAACTAAAAAGATCTAAAGTTTTGGTTAAGCCGTATTTACAGCAAAGATAGTGTACCAGAGTAGGTTTCATTTTAATCATGCGACCACCGGCACTACCATCGGATTCTTTGTGGTGAATCTTAGAGAAGTAAATCGGTACGTATTCGCGTACACCATCTACGACGATTTGAGTCACGAATCGTTCAAACCACAATTTAGTCTTAATGAGTTTCACGAATATGGAATTAGGCTTAATGGTCATGATACCATCAGCAACTACAGGTGAAACCACGTACTTTACACCATTCATGTGCATGAAACCATGACGAGAAATGAACGGTAAGTAAATGTACTTAGACATTGGCGTACCATTGAACTCAAAATCAAATACATACATTCGAATATCATTGCGATTGATGTCGTAACGACGAATGTTATTCAACGGGCGAGTTTGGTATTTATAGCCTTCTAAAGGCGTGGCTTTACGCAATCCTTTATAGACCATGCCTTTTGGGAATGAAGCGGAATTGATTCGCAATACTCTGTCAATGAATGCAGGAATCTTTACAGATTCACTATACGAAATGCCATCACCGATCCGAGGATCGATGACTGGCGTATTGTCTTTAATGAAATTGTTTAATGCAGGGTTCATTGCGTTTTCCTTTAACAGTTTGGGTTAGAAAGAGTCAATATAATATTGCACTACCAATATTTTATTTTACTTTTTAGCCAAACATACCTTTTACTTGGTTTAGGGTCTGGGGATTCACGGCTGCTAGTGCTTGTAGGATAGTACCTGTTTTCGAAATGGCTTGATTGCCTGTAGCCGATCCGAATATCTTACAGAATGTACCGATAATCGAAGAAATACCCATAATACCTGTTACCCAGTTATTGCTGATTTGTTTGTTGTGGTCTAATTGCTTTTGCTCCATTTTGGATTGTAGTTCCATCATCTTCATCTTCAGTGCTAATTCAGCATTCTGAATATCGTTCATTTTCAAATAGCGTTTATGCTCATTCTCTGCTTGCTTATCTTTCTGGGAGAATTCTCGATCTTGAATTCTTTCTTCTTGATCCATCACTCTCTCCCAAAGCTTATATCGTCTATCATCTAGTTTTTCATTAAAGGCTTGATCTCGAGTTTCGATTTTCTCTCTGTGTTCCATTTCACGCATCACACGTTTATGCACAGTCTCTTGAACAAACTCTTTAATCTTTAGTGATAATTCGACATTCTTGATTTTCGCTAATTCTTCTTTATGCTTAGCTTCCTGAAGTGTCATCTCTTTCTTCATTTCCATGGTTTCTAATTCATACTGGGTTTTGAGTTTAATCAATTCCACATCTGAATTAAAATTACGCGCTTCGTCGTAAGTACGGAAAATATAGAATTCAGCTAAGCGATTTCTGTCATTGAGATCGATGGTTTCGTTAATGGTATAATCTTCACCATTTTCATCGACCGCTTCACCAAGATAATAGAGACCTTCTTTTTCTCCATTAACAGGAAGTTTGGATTCAATCTTCTGGATATGTTTCCCTACTTTACGATACATGGTAATCGATTTAAATGAAGCCAATCTAACGGTTTCTAATCGATTAGCATCATCTAAAGATTCTTTAATTACTTTATTGATTTCAGAAGGAATAGCATTAGAATCCAGTACAGAAGGATGATAAATTCTCTTATGGGAAATATCATCGAAAGATAAAGCAATATCTAATGCAGAATCGTAGAGTACTTTCTGATTACGAATATCTTCTTCTGTAATAAAGAATACTAAGTCATCAGTCACTTCACCATCTAATAGACTTTCGTATCCTCTGGCTGGAATTCTTTCTGAAAAATAAGGAAGCCAACGATCTTGAATGCGATGATACAATTCCTTAAGAATAGGATTATTCTCAAAGAACTGTTCTTTTTCACTTTCTTCCATTTCATCAAATACCTTACAGTATTCGAAGATGTGTCTGGCATTCCAACCATTGGTATTGAATCGTAAGACGACATAAACGCCTTTACCATTGACTGGAGAGATTTTATATCGTTCTGCTACGTATTCAGGCGTAGGATATAGAGGAACGACTAATCCTGTTCTATCTGATACCAGTACTGTTTCAGTAGTACAGTTTAAGTATTCTTTACTGATTCTAAATCGACCTAATAATCCATTTCTCTTATCCCTTACGTGAGTAGAAGAAATCGATAAGTCGTAACCGACTGCATTATCGTACCCGCAATAGATACGCTTAGCGTAATGCCCTTTTGAAATATTGTTTAAAGATGTGTTCATTTATTTTCCTTAAAATAAACTTATAGCTATAAGCCTCTATTGGCTAGAGGACAGGGGATCCAATATAATAATATAGGTTTGTATTTCGTTTAAATTTAAAGAAAACATAAATAAAATATTCCTCCTACCCTTTTACAGGTAGGAGGAATAGATTATCTAATCAATGAAGATTAAGCGACGTAGCTGTCAACACCAGTACGGATCAAAGAACCCAATTGGCTCACTTCACCGACCATGTAAGAGCAGAAAGAAGCACCAGGTTCACGCAGGATACCCAGAGCACTACGTACCCATTTCAGTACAGCAGACAATACTTTTTGGATGGCGCTACCAGTGAATTTAGCTTTAACAGCCAGATAGTTTTTAGCCATAGCCAGTTTGCGTTGAACTTTTTTGTAGAAGCCAGCAGTGCTGTCCAGATGTTTCTTCAGTTTAGCACAGTCATCACACAGTTCGACCAAACCTTCAGCAGCGGCAATCAGTTCGTTCATTTTAGGAACTTTGATTTCCATGTTGTTGTCGTGTTTGATGTCCAGTTTAACCATTTTGTATTCCAGACGAGGAATACCGCCAACAGCGTCTTTTACTTGGTTTTGGAATGTACCCAAGAAACCTTTGACTTTGTTGTCAGACATCAGAGCACCAGCGATGGTACCGATGTTCAAGAATGGTACGGAACCAGCAGCTTTGCTGAATTCTTTCGGGTTAGGATAAACCAGAACGACAGCACGGTTACCTGGCAGAATTTTACTACCTTTAGCAGCTTCAGAAGGACGCAGTTCTACACCGTAGAGGCGCAGTTTTTCTTTGTCCAAATCACGGTCAACGAAAGGAGTAGAGCTAGTAGCGAAGTCAGAGATGGCAGTAACTGCATCTTTAACGAAGTTCAGGCTACCAGATTTAATACCTTCGGCAATCGCTTTGATGTCGATGTTTTTGTAATCAAAGTTTTTCACTTTATCTACAGCACCAGCAACAGCATCCTTAGTTTTATTAACACCTGCTTTAACAGCGTAAGCGGCATCTTTAGCAGATTGCGTCACACCGTTTTCAGCAACGTGAGCAGCACCATCACCAATCGCTTCAGCAGCTTTAACAATACCACCGTTCAAGTTAGCATTCAGACCGTCGATCAGTTCTTCAACTTGAGCGTGGATTTTCATTGGCAACCAGTTGTTAACCATTTCTTTAGTGGTTTCTTTCAGAGTGCCGATAGCAGGCAAGATACCTTCGTCTGCTTTTTCACCGTATACGGCTTTAACAGCAGGAGTAGTGATCTTGTCGTGACCTTCTTTCAGTTGAGTAGAACCAGATTTGCTGTTAGCGTAGTCCAAGAGTTTACGAGCAGTGTCACCCATTTTCTCGAAAGAGCTAAAGAGTTTATTCCAAATGTTCACACCTTGTTGAATCACCCAGTTTACACCTTCGATGATGGATTGGATGATTTTGGTCAACATGTTTTTAGCAGCTTGCAGGATAGACTCTTGAGTCAGGGACAAAGCACCAACGGTAGAGAAAGATTCCATAGAGTAGTCAAGCTGAGGAATGTCGCGTTTGCCCCAACCCAGTTGTTTACCGATGTATTGTACGTGTTCGTGTACGAGTTCAGCGTGAGCAGGAGTGATACCACCATTTGCTTTAGTGTACATCAGGTTGTGGATCAAAGACTCAGTAGCCACAGCAGCTTCTTCAGCTTCGTCGATTTGTTCTTCGATGCTGTCTACTTTAGCTTGTTCTTCAGCCACTTCTTCGGCATCGCCAGAAGCTTCCAAGAGTTCAGTTTCCAGTTCAGAAGTTTCTACGACTTCTTCACCTTCAGGCGTTTCAACAGTTTCAACAGTTTCTTCTACTTCTTCTACTGCAGGAGCTTCTACTTGAGTTTCTTCAGCAGCAGTTTCTTCAGCTACTGCAGCAACGTTATCTTCAGTAGCGTCCAAGTTAGTGATGGATACGCCAGCGCGCATCAGATCGTATAAAGACATTTTGTCATCCTTATTTTAAAAATTGTTTAATGAAAAGCTTTTGATTAAAAAATCTTAAAATATCCATATTAGCTATTTTAAGAGCATTTTACCATATAATAGAGAGGAGAATTCTCCTCTCTATTTAGATAAAAAGATTTAAAAACCGAATACATCTTTCGCTTTTTTGTACAGGTGTTCCAGTACTTTAGCGAAACGTTTGTATTGATCTTCTTTGGTGTGTACTTGGCTGTGGTTATTCGCAGCACCGACCATGAAGAACTTAGTCCAGAAACCAGACTTGTCTTTGTATTCGTCCATCAGGTCGTTGATTTCATCACAGAATTCACGCCATTGTTTACGGTCTGTCATCGGAATATCGATGCGTACCAAGTATCCATTGCCAGTAGAATTCTGATCCATTGGGGAATTCTTCCAAGAACGGAAACTCAATGGATAAACTTTCAACTCTTTACCATCGAGCATATTTTTCAAGTTGCCACGAAGTGTTTGGATTAGTGTATCTTCATCATCCACTTTAACAGCTTTGAAATAGCTTACATCACGAGCTTCAAACGGAAGATACACCATCTGCTTTTTTTGTCAGATCGTTCCAAACAGATTCGCCTACACTGTCGGCAGCTTTATTGGAAATAGCGATTTGACCCAAAGTCATGATTTCTTCAGTAGAAACTTCAGGATGTAAAGCTTCTTGAGAAATAGAAGCCACACGTGCTTTGATACGAGCAACACGATTGTCTTGAATCATTTGTACGTTTTTCAAGAGTGCATTGATTTGTCCTTCTACAGACAATACCAATTCTTGAACCATTTTGGTACGAGTATCCAAAGACTGGTGAGATTCAATAGACAATACCAGAGGAGCAGGTTCTTTCAAACCTTGAGAGGCATAAGCTTTAGAGATGTCACGGTAAGCAGAAACCAAAGACTCATGGTCAATCGCAATACCTTGTTTCACGAATTGATTCAAAGTCAGGTTAACAGTTTCCAAAGAAGAAACTACTTCTAACGCTTTACCAATCAGTGCGTCTTCAGCACCTTCTACATCGGTACTGGTTTCATCTGATTTCTCTTCTTTACCATTTTGTACGCTACCATCGGCAGGTACATTCTCAGGTTGTTTTGGATCCAAGTCTTCAGGTTCGCCATAAGGAGTATTAGTAATAGTGTGTTCTTCATTACTAATCAAGTCCAGTAAACTAGCCATGTTAACTATTTCCTTTCGTTTACTATTAATTAAGAGTTTCCATCAGTTTCGTATTGATGGCAGTGATACGCGCAATAACTTCCTTGTATCCTTCATCTTGTCCAAAGAGATCAGTAAAAGACTCTTGAGACAAATGAATCGGCAAAGGTTCTTCGAGATTACCTTTTTTGAATGCCAATGCAATACGCTGATTGAACGTATTTAAAGTTTCTTGAGTCAGCTTAATACCTTCTTCTTTCATGGTCAATACATGGTCTTTAAAGTTCTCTAAAGACTCTACCACATCTAAAAGGGTTTTTACTGACTCTGCATTTTCTCGGTTATCAGAAAGATCAGTATCGATCGTTTCTTTGACTTCAGTAGAGGTATTCTCTACAGAAGGATGTAACTGAGGTGCTTCTTCATATTCACACGACTCAGTAGAGAGGTTAGAGAGGTCTAATAGACTGTTCATTTCTTTTCTACCTTCTTAATAAAGAGTCTTGTTCCTAATAACATTACTTCTCCATCCATGATTATACCTCTTTACGAATGATCAAAGAACCATACATGGCATTTAAGTAAGTGATCAATAAACCAACTCCGCCTTTGACTAAACATTGGCGAATAAAGTTAATGGTGTTTTCGTCACCTGGTTGACCAAATACGTATTTAGAGAAATCTGTCGAAGAAATACCTTCATGAAAGAATTGTTCTTTCTTAGCAGATAAAGAACCATCACCAAATCGACGATTGAATTTATCGGTAATGTAGTCTTTCATGACTTCTAGATGGTAAGCTAATGGGAACATCGGTTTGTCATCCGCATTGGCTTTAATCCCAACATCTAACAAGATATCACGAATCATACCCCAAACATGTTTGTTGGTATAACCATCTTGATAAGCCTTCTTGAATAAAGAATAGTAATCTTTACCCATGTGATTCAAAGCTAAGTTAATCACTGCGTCGGTATTTTTAAAAGCTGCTTCAGAACTACCTTCAAACCATTCAGGATGATCCAGATACATGGCATAAACGTAATCGACGTCTTCAGAGCCTACGGCTAATCCTACAGTGTGTGTAGGAGCGTTAGAGACAGTATTGACTGTCTTAATACCATAGTTGTCGACTTGCCATACATCAGGTAAACCTAAACGTTTCAATGGAGAGTTGTAGACGAAACTAATGGGTTTAGAAGGAGTCGCCTTACAAATAGAATACTGAAGTTGAAATTCATTCAACTCATGATCAGATTCTTTTTTGTAAGGAATATCAAGAACTGCTTCTGAATAAGTATTCATCATCTTAATATTCCTTCCTTAATCAGTAACGAGAACCCAAAGCGCGTTCTTCGTATTTGTGGATTTCGTATTCCAGTTTAGACATACGCTCTACAGACTTCTCTTTTTGTTTCTCAAGGTAAGCATCACCTTGACCACTAGAGAGAACAGAATTCATGTAATCCAATTCAATACGAATGGATTCCAGTTCTTCTTTAGAGAGTTTGTAACGATAGTTTTGGTAATCTACCCAAGCCATTTGGATGTAGTAGAGAATGTTACCCGTAGTCGTAAAGCGTTGCAAAGCACCTGTTGGGTCTAATTTAGACTGCTGGAACATTTTCTTCTCAGAACCATCTTCAGACACAACTACTTCAGGAATATTTCGGATTTGACGTTCCAGATTCTTAATATCAGCTTTACCAATAGAATCAATAGAACGATAGAAATCCATCATGTTTTTCTTGATGTATTCTTCTTGAGGACGAGAAATACTTTTACTCATCGGGATATTGGCTACTTGTTGCAAATGATCGGCAATGAAGTAACGAATGTACTTAGGCACGAAGCCTACCAAGAAGTCTACGCTTTCACCTAAAGCCATGATTTGGGCTAAAGGATAAGTCACTGAATTACGATCAGTCTTCTCAGGGAAATACTTAGAAACCAATTTGATCAATTCGTTGATGATGGTTTCACAGTGCAACATGATGTTACCTAAAGCTTCAAACAAACCTTGTTTTTCAGTGTTGTTGCCATAGTGACGACGAATGTTCGCCAATACCATGCTGTAGGTTTTGTTGTTACTGTAATCGATTTTGTTTGCATCTTCAATCGCAATAGACACAGCAGGAATCGCAGAGTCACGCAAACGATTACGAGTATCTTCCAGAATATCGGAAATATCACTAGATTTGAAAAAGTTAGTAATACCATCAAAGATGGCAGAGAAGCTGAAACCTTCTCTTGAGAGTTCTTGATTCATTTTTAACCTCTGATGGCATTAGATAATAGGTGCAGAACCTTGAGACATCAATTTAAAGACATCCATGTCAAAGTTAGGAGAATCGGATTTCTTCTTCAGGTATTGCATCGTGATTTCAGACACATCATCCAAACCATGGTTGTACAAGAAGACACGTTGATAATCTGGATTGTAAACGATCAAAGTCATGCAACCAGATTCCGCCATGAATTTATCACGAGCACGTTTGTTAGACAAACGAGAACCAATCGTCGCTTCAATACGAGCAGCAGTCATGTCAGAAATAATCCAAGTATTGGCTACGGTACCGACAGAGAATTCACCTGTCAACAAAGAAGAAATTTGATTGTTCTTATTCTTCTTATAAGTTTGCTCGTAATAACCAGTGGTATCTTCTACCAAATGACGACGGTGGGCTTCTACTAAGTCACGGCAAGAAATCCAGTCCCATGCAGATTGAATTTGGTCACGATCCCAGAAAGCAATCCAACGCTCACGGAAAGAAGTGGGTTTCTTAGAGATACCAGCAATCGCTGCAATTGAAGTAGAACGAAGACCTACCAGAGTCGGTTTCAACAACATGGTAATATCGGCTTTAACATTGTCACGAGACAAAGAAACATTCAAGAGTTTACCGACTGCCAAGTTTTGCATGTCATTAATGTCTTTAGCGTTAGACTGAGCATTGTTACCAACGAGTACAGATTCTGGTTTCTCTTCTTCAGTTTCACTCAATCCTAAAGCATCATCTACTTTCTTGTCCAGGTATTGTTTACCTTTATTGATTGCATAACCTAAAGCAGCAGAACCAATCGTAGCTGCTACAGAAGTGGCTTCTGAAGAGACTTCCAATTCAGCTTGTTGATAAGCGTGATGTACAGCTTCTACACCGTATTCCAAAGCCAGAGAATCGTAGTGCTCCAAAGAAGCAATCACATCACCCAAAGATTCTTGAGATAAAGCATAAACACTGCTAAAACGTTTGGGTAAATCAGGGATAAAAGCTTCGACAGACAACTTACGAGAAGCCAAAGTATTCTTATTAATCTCTTTAGCAAGCTGCGGTAAGTATGACTGATGGGAAACAATTAAACCATCTGCTGCGGCACCTATACCTTGACCCAATACGTTAGAGGCATTAGCGTAAGCAGAGCGATTCGGTGAATATTTACCGACCATACGACCTACAGAAATACCATTAATCGTGTTGTCAATAGACAATGCCAAAATGTAATAGGCAGCGTAGTTAGACATGGCAGTTTGTACCAATGTCTGCATGTTCTGATCATTCAGAATCTCGCGCTCAATCGCAATGGTCGGGCGAAGTTGCAATTCTTGAGAATACTCGCTCAGTGACTTAGCGGTCATGTTATTCGCATCAGCCATCAAAAGGCGAGCAGCATTGCTCTTCATCACATCACCAATGTGTCGGACTGCGGTTAAGCCGGAATCGACTACATTAATCATTTTGTTTTCCTTTTTAATTTAAACGATAAAACTAATTTTAAAGAAAGTCTAATCATGACCATCGATATTGCACAAATCGGAGATTCTACTTTCAGTATCAATGATATTTTAAAAGACAATTACTCAGGTCCCATTCGGGAGATGTTGGACAGTCTCACTAAAGTAAAGCATGGATTCACATTAAGCGAATCCATGACCAATACCTTTAGAGGGCCGAACATCATTTCTAATACCCCGATGTTAAAACCCAATACCAATTTACCAGGCTATGTCTTTACAGTCAGACCTGATTTAAACTTTTCTCGGGCTAATTTAAAAATAGACCGAAAAATGTCACCTTTACTGACTGATAATGCCAATTCCATCATGAGAGCCATTCGTTGTATTCTGGCACCTCAATGCATGATGCCGATGCATCAAGCAGGATTTCCTAATCGTACAGCAGAAGGAAAGATGACTTATATAGACTGTCCTCTGGTAGATAAGAACTATCCCTTTATTGCTGTTTCTGACAACAACGTCAAAACATTAACTGGATGGCCTTCTAACCGTTTGGGTATTAGAAATACTCCAGCAGGGATTTTAAAAGAAGTCCACATCATGGCGGATGGTCCTGCAACCTATAAAGGTGATTTTTCTCTTAACATGAGTTTAAACTCAATGAAAGGGAATCCATTAATGTATTTGTATTATTACTGGATTCTTTATATTGGTATGGTTTACACACAGAGCTATGGTTTGATGCCATGGCCTGAATATTTGTCAAACGGACGCATGGATTATACCACGCGTATCTATCGACTCATAATGGATGAAACGAAGACTTACGTTACAGAAACGGCTATGACAGGTTATGCCATTCCAGTGAGTATTGATATTGGTCCTTATTTCGACTACCAAGCTGATAATTATCGACCTTATGTAGAAAGAACAACCGAAGTCGAATTTGCTTGTTCAGGTGTGGAATATTTAGATGAAATCATCATTAAACAATTTAATCGCACTGTAGAGATCTTCCAGCCTTTAATGGGAGATAAGTATCGCAAGCATTATCTAGTAAAAGTCGATAAGAAATATCAGAAGATCATGAACAATAAAGTCTATCCTTGGATTCATCCTATCTCTCGTGAATTAGAGTGGTGGTGTAAACCGGCTGACTGGAAGGAATCTTCTAAACTCATCCAACTTGCTGATATTAGCACAGTATTTTAGGAATATTTAAAATGGCTGAAAACACAACTTCCTTAATCATTAAGAATATGGAAAAGTATGGTGGTAGTCCTGCCATGCTCATGCGTGACTCTTTACAAACCCTAAGAAATGTATTGGGGAATAACCACGGGATTATTTCAGCAGAAAACCCCGTGGCATTATTGTTAGAGATGTCTGCGACACAAACAGCCGGTTCGATTGGTAAGAACTGGTTGTTAAACCGACGACAATATCCTGTTGCTGCTCGTACTCATGAAGACTTGTGGTATCACTTAAGTGACTTGGATTGGGTAGGGGCATTTGCATTACCGAGCGATGCGACATTTGTTTTGGCATTTGACTATAATGAATTAGAACAAATGATGCGTCCTTTAGCGAATGATGACGATGGTAAGTTATTGCGTATTCCTAAAGGCATGAGAATCACTGTGGGTAATGTAGACTTCATGTTGGATTATCCGATTAACATTCGTCAATTGCGACATGGTGGTTTCCGTGTGACTTACGATACGAGTGAGAAGTCTCCGATTCAACAATTAGAAAGTAACATCATCGAACATTCTGTAGCGAGTATTGCTGATGTGAAACACTTTGTGATTCGTGCTCGTTTCATTCAGGTTACAGAAACGGTCGTAGAAGATTCTGTCACGAATAATACGACAATTACCGTTAAGAAGAACTTTGATGATCAGTATTACTACGCTCGTGTCTTTACAGGCAATGATGAATTGGGTTGGAAAGAATTAACCACGACTCACGCACCTGATATTTACGATGCGAATAAACCCACAGCCGTATTGAAAGTCATTGAGAATGCCAATGACAGTACACTGACTGTTACGATTCCTAAACTTTATAATGCAACGACTACTGCTACCAATGGTTTAATCAGTAATACTTTAGGTAGTCGTATTCGTGTTGAGATCTATTCTACTTTAGGCGAGATCTCCATGAAGTTAGATGAATATACACCTAATCAGTTTAGTTACGACTTCTTCCCACAAGGTGAAAGAAAACGTGATTACTCAGGTATTGGTGATTATTCTGCTGCTTTAAAATCTATTCGCAGTATGTCGATCTGGTCAGATACCTTTGTCTCTCAAGGTCGTGACGCATTGACGTTTGAAGAATTAAGAGACCGTGTAATTAACAATACAGTCGGTCCCAATGAAATCCCTGTATCGAATAATGCGATTGAAGACAAGATTCAAGATTATCGATTCAATATCACGAAAGCCGTGGACTATGTGACTTCTCGTGCTTATTGGGCAGTGCGTGATATGCCGAATCCTGAATCGTCTAAATTGATTACACCTGCGGCTTCTTCTGTAGAAACTTTAAGTACTTCTATTTCTGCATTAGTGGGCACAGGTACAGTGATTGATAACAATGCTCGTGTAACCATTATGCCTGAATCCGTGTATACCATGAAAAATGGTAAACTCTCGATGTTGGTCAAATCGGATATTGACCGCATTAAGGAAATGAATTCTGAGAATAAGGCTAAAGCAGTGAATGAAAATGAGATGTTCTTCTCTCCTTTTCATTACGTAGTGGATACTAATCACGATACGATTAAGCTTCGTCCTTATTACTTAGACAAACCGATTGCAAAGACTAAGTCTTTTGTTACGGCTAACAATAAGATCGATATTGCTTTGGGTATTGACACTTATGCGATTGAACGTACGCCTAAAGGTTATCGTTTAGTAGTAACGATGCAAAGCAACGATGTCTATCGTAAACTCTTAAACGATGACTATTGGGCACAGCTTTTAATCCATCCTTACAAAGACAAAGGCTATGTTTACTTAGCCGGTAAGTTCATTGGTAGAACACCTGACGATGAACCTATGTTCCAATTTGATTTGGATACGCGATTTGACTTGGATGATAACCATAACCTGATTGTGAAAAACATGTCTTTACAAGGTTTTGGTGAACTGGATGTCCCGATTCCATTAGAAGCAAAATGGGAATTGATCTTTGGTTTCTATGGTAAGATGGATAACTGGTCTCGTATTAAGCTAGACGATATTGTGGGTTTACACTTAGTGAATCCCGATGCGAAGTCTTGCTTGATGGAATCTTTGGATGTTCGATTAGGTTATCATTTGGAATACTTGTGGACTCGTGCTCGTACTCATGCCACAGAACTCTTCTATAAACGATACGATAAGAATGTTCCTTTAACGTATCAGGAAGACGTTTACGATCAGGATGAATCAACTGGCTCTATTGTGAATATTGTCAATGGTGAGGTTCAATATAACTTACGTCATCGTAAAGGTGATCAAGTGGTGGATAAAGATGGTCAGCCAGTCTGGTTACACCGTGAAGGCGATGTGATGTTGGATGAGAATGGTCGTCCGATTATCAAAGAACCTAGAAAAGTGAATCGTCGTTTGGAATTGATGTTAGTCGATGCGACCTATCTTTTCGCTACGGATGAGATTGCTAAGTCTTATCGTGAAGAGATTGTGGAAACCTTCTTAGACTGGATCATTGATGACTTACGTCCGATTAACAATAAGACACTAGAACAAACCCGTATTCTTTATTATCCATCTTCTACCATGGGTGAATTTAGAGTGATGTATAACGAAGGTATTGAAACGTATATTAATGCAGCTCAATCCTTACAGATCTCATTCACAGTGAGTAAACAAGTCTATATCGATTACGACATCCAAGAGAAGATTAAGAATGCTTCGGTTAAAGTCATTTACGAAGAATTGAAAAAGAACACTGTGTCTATTTCTTCTATCGTAGCGGCTTTAGTGAAAGAGCATGGTAAAGATGTATTGGGTATTAAAGTACGAAACTTAGGGAATAATGACGATATTGTTTCCTTTACGGTTTTGGATGAAGGTAAGCGAGCTACTCTGCGTAAGAAATTGATTGTACAAAGTGACGATACTTTAGCCGTATCTGAAGACATTACTTTCAACTTCATCTTGCATGAATCTGAAACCACTTTAATCTAAACATAGCTCATTACTCTCCTCTCCCGATAAAGGAGAGGAGAGTAATTTCACTTATGTTTTAATTGCCATTACAGGTTCAGAGAAGATTTGTACTGCTTTGAAAGCTTTATCCGCAATTCGTCGTGCTTTCTCGTATACAACATCTGGGAATTCTTCAGAATGTTTAATCCAAGAATCTACTACATCACCAAGCGTATTAAAAGTTAATTGATAACCTGCCATTACGCCTAAGAAGTAGTTACGTTTAGCTACATATACAGTAACGTCTTTTACTAAGGTTAACGTCAAGCAATCTACCATTCCACGTATTGCATTTTGCAGATTGGTCAATACGGCTTCTTCTTTATTGTTCATGATGTCTTTACGAGTACGAAGATACTTATCCAAAGCAGGTAAAAGATCATCGCAATAGAAGTTGATATAGTTACCAATACGAGTAAATTGACGATGCAAGAAATGTGTATTGTTAATCAAGCATTCTGAAATATCAGAAGTAGAAGAATTCAGAACATCCATGAAAGGATTGTAATCTTTCAGTTCCGTATCTTGATAAGCTGATGCAATATTGAAGTATTCAAAATCATCATTTGTACCAATGTAATCTTCTAAAGAAGTCGTACCATTGTAAGTGGTTTCCTCAGGCGCTTCTTCACCAGACAACAAAGCATTAGCTGTATCGGTAATCCATTGGTTGATTTCATCCAATTGATGACATATGCGATGTTGTGCTTTTTGCTCATGGGTTTCAGTCATGTTGTAGACACGACGATCGGTAACGTAGTCAGCCAATACTTTACCAATATTCACGAATTCACCTAGCTCTTCACCAAAGAGGCGTACTTGCGTCGTAGGAGAGAGGTAATCCTTAAACCAAGCTAGGAGAGCCTGATCATCCGTAACCGTCTTATAAACGCCTTCTAGGGTACCTAGCTGCGATTCTATTGCTTGTTTCACATTTGCATCAGACGAACCTACTAAAGAAAGATCAGTTTTAGCTCGTTCAATACTTTCTTGAATGGTTTGTGCAAAGTCTACAATCGCTTCTTTAACAGAATGGATTGCTTGGTCACGACGATAACCACCGTCACCAACTTGAGCAATGATATCGTTAACGTATTTAGCGACATCTTCTTTCGTGGCACTCGGTTTACCAGCAAACAAAGATTCTGCTGCAACTAAACGAGAACGTCCACGTATAGCTGCCATTAATACTTCATTCATGCTGATTTCATTGCGTACAGCTACTTCAGTTTCAACTACCTGTACGGAAGAAGGCACCGTCGTATAGAGACTAGCGGATTCCAAAGAAATCTTAGGTGCAATCTCTACTAAAGAGCGATGAGTCTCTACAGAAACTTTACCAGTCTCTTGAATATGTTTATAAATCTGTTTCAAAGATTCTTGAGCTGTTTCTAAAGTCTCAATATTGTCTTCTACTGCTTCGGTTTCTTTTAAGACTTTATAGTCTTTATTGATGGCTTCTTGAGGAACATTCAAGATGTCTTCAATTTCAATCGTAGGTGTCGCTCGTTCATCGACGACATTAGTGGGTGTTTCTACTGGTGCGCTTTCAGTAGTCTCTTCATCCCATCCGTATTTAGACATGTCTAAATTCCTTTCTTAAATTTAAGAGTATAATGAAATATAGCTATGGATTTCACTCATAGTCTTATGAAATATTTGTATTGTTTATTAGATTAGAAAGCGTCTCTATGAAGTTAGCTGAATTACTCCATCAGAAAGACGATCCATGTAGTTACATCAATGGGGAACACTTCATTCCTGTTCACATTGGTTTATCTGCTGAAGATCAAGTAAAGTTAGATGAGTTAAGATTAAATTACTTGTCTGATAAAACAGGAAAGAATCCTGAAGAAATCAACTTAACAGAATTAGGTTTAAAATAAAATACTGCTCTCCTCTCCTTTTTACGGGAGAGGAGAGTATAGTATTTAATCTGCATCTTGAGTATGGGTTTGCTCTTTAGCAGTATCCTTAGCTTTATCTTCACCCAAAGCCAAGTTATAAGCAATACGAGCAATCTCTTTCACACCTTTACCAGTAGCCTTGGCTAAATCCACCATACCATCGGAAATATCCCGAAGAGCCTGGTTACGATTCTCACGCTTACGATCTGCTTCTGCTTCTTGTGCTGCCAATTTTTCATCCATTTCTCGATTGAGTTCTTCACGAGTCTTTTTATCTACAGTCATGGTAATCGATGAGTTTCGAGCTTCTTTCTCGATTGCATCTTTTACATCATTCATGTAGCCTAGACCCCATTCCTGAGAAACTTCTTTCTTAGTAGAATCTAGATCCAATAAAGACATGATTTATACCTCAACAGGTACTTCAACAATATACTTCTCTTGAAGTGCTTCGCAGGTTTTCAAGATAGCTTCACGATGCTGAGCGAAAATGCTTTTCTCTTCATCAGTAAACTGTTCAGACAAGTTAGTCAAAACATCGGATACTGTACCGGCTACATTACGAATAGAGAAAGGTTGAGTACGCAGAGTATACAAACCCAAGAAAGTGTGTTGGAATACTGAGAGCGCAGTACGTACGTTAAATACGACTGTACTATTGATCTCTGAAATGTTACCAGAGTACAAGTCTTTGGCTTTTTGTTCAAAAGCATCTTGCGGATTCAAACCTTCTGCATCGGCTACATAGTTAGCAGCGATGACTCCGTAGAACAAACCTACGGCAAAAGCAAAGCCTTGTGAACGACCTTCGCCAGGAAAGTGTTCCTGAGCGAGATTACGATAAACCACCATATCTGACATGATTAATTTCCTTTTCTATAAATTACAAATTTCTCAAATCATAGGCATGAACGAATAAGTCATTATTACCTAATGATTCTAATTGACGATAGAATTCTGATTGTACGTTAATGCGACGACGAGAAGGGATGATGAAATCCATGATGTAACCAAATACTGATTTATAATCGTTGTAGGTTTTCAGGATGATATCAATCCGTTTAATATCCAAACGAATACGATCACCTATTGCTCGATCAATCTTCTTGTCTTTCAGCATAGAGATCAAATCTTCACGAATCCGTTTATACCGATTGACTTCTGTATCGTACGTACCATCGGATACATTAGAAATCCCTAAGGTGTTAAGGAAGAAGATAAATCCTACACCTGCTAAGATAGAGCAGAGGATTTCTCCTGCGATAATAGAAGGCACGACATATACAGCTGCGAAAGCTGCTAAAAGAATCTCAACAAAGATAAATCCAGTTAAAGTAGCTTTAGAACGCGCGCCTATGTACGTATAGAGTTTATCTAACATACTAACCACATGAGCACCGCCACCAAAACGTGCTGCAAACTTATCGGCTAAGTATTCCGAATTGATGTAATCGTATTCATTGTGTTTCGCAATGGATTTAGAATCTCGCACATGGTTACTAACAATAGCCGTAACAATGGTTTCTTTTTTCTTATCGGCTAATTCTTTTACATCTACCTTAGTTAAAGTAGTTGGTTCGTCATTCCATTTTTCCAATACATAAACCAACTCTTCAGTCGTATTGGTTTTCATGATTCGATTTGCCATACCTAACATCGGCATTACTGTCGTGAAAGTATAGACAGAAGCGACAAAGAACGTGAACATGTGTCCGACTTCGTGTAATACAGCAGCAGCTAGGTTTTCATTCGTCATGCTTAAATCACGATGGTAAATAAACATAGGAGAAATGAAAAGCTTAACCGGAATCTTAGAGAAGTCTCCAGAGACACGATAATTCTTCAAGTCTACCATGGCTTTCAATTTACCATTAGCAGTACGGAAGTCTCCATTGTCGTAATACTTACGTATTTCAGGACGAGTTAAAATATTGTTCTTATTAATGTCAGGTGGAATGGTGGCAAACTGATCGTACTCATCACTCAATACCGCATTGATCCCTGTATGTTTTCGAATGATCTTGTTAAACCCTTCAGCGATACGAGGTTCACGATAAATATCGTTAGGTTTCACATATTCTCGAATCCATTCGAAATGAGCAATCAATTCAGGAAAGAAGTCGGAATCAATCTTGGTCCAATTCAGTTCATTACCCATGACTTCTTGGGAGACTTCAGGCGTCCCTAATTGGTTTAATTCATGTAGTCTCATTTTCAATTATTCTTTATACAAATTGGCTTTAAAATAATTATGTCAAAGACAAAAGGATATGAAAATTTATCTTTAAACATAAAATGGCTTAATCTCATAGAGTAAGGATTGAACTCATGTCAGAACTAAAAGGAACACAATGTCGTAACGTTGTGTATTGTAAAAATCCTAAACATTTGGATTACGACTTACACTTAGTGAAAGTAACTGATTACTATCAAGATGGTACGAAAGAACCTAAAGTCAAATTAGTCAAAGACTTTAATAAGACATTCTGGGTAACCAATAGAAAGAATCGACATTACAAACAAAAAAAGGAAAGATTCCCTTTAAGCGAATGTGACGAGATTAAAGCACCTCGTCGCAGAATGGCTGAAGAAGCAGCCCGTGCATTAGACATTAAGTTCTTACCACCTAATCCCAATGAAATCTTAAAAGATCCTTATGTCTTTGGTACAGACTTAACTTCTTCTGCTGAATTGAAGTTTAAATACAATCAATCTAAGTATGCTCGTGAAACAGAGGAATTGGCAGATGTGGCTGCCTTTGACGTAGAGACCAACATCCGAGATAAGAAAAGATGGCAATGGATTGAGATGGCTACTCTTTCTTTTAAAGATGTGGTGATTACAGTTGTGGATAAGTATTTTATCCAAGAGAAATATCCGAATAAAACCAAAGAGCAAATCTTAGAAGATCTTTATAAGTACGATAATATTTATCTTAAAGAGATCAATGAAGAGAGAAAGATTAAACAAGAGTTCTATGTGGTAGATTCTGAAATTGAAGTGTTAACGACTGTGTTTAAAAGAGCACACGAATTGAAACCTGATTTCATTTCTGCTTGGAATATGGACTTTGATATCTCTCGTTTGATTGAAGCCTGTGGTCGTGCTAATATGGATCCCGCTGATTTATTATCCGATCCTTCAGTGCCTCGTGACTTTAGATTCTTTAGATACAATCCTGGTCGAGAGTCTGGTATGTCTCAAAAAGGCGTTTGGAAGACCTTTGCCAACTATGAGAAATGGCCTCAAGTCTTTTGTCCGAGTTCTTTTGTCTTTGCAGACTCCATGTGTTTCTATTACGGATCTCGTAAACACAAAGGTAAGCTACCTAAGTATTCTTTAGATTATATTTTGTCTCGTGAATTTCCTGATGAAATTAAACCAGGAATGAGTGAGAAAGATATAGAGAAAAGAAAAAAGAACAGTCGGATTCGTAAATTGAAGTTTGAAGAATCGAATCACTTAGCAGGTACTCCTGATTGGCATATCTTCATGCAATCTAAGTATCCTTACGAGTATGTGATTTATAACAAGTTCGACTGCGTGGCTTTAGAGTATCTGGATGAACAAACATTGGATCTTTGCCACACGTTAGTTTCTTCATGTGAATACAGTGATTACAAAGACTTTGAATCTGAACCTAAGCGTTTGGCTAACCACATGCACTGGTTTAATCTAGGACATGGTTATGCTTACGGAACAGGTGGTCAGAACTGTGTGATTCCTTTGGATAGTAAACTCATTGGTCGTGACGATTGGATTATTACATTAAGAGCAGACTTATTAGTCGAATCTGGAATGAATAATTTAATTGACGCGCCATTGTTACATACGAATGTTCATCAGGATAGTGGAGACATTGACGTGACCTCGTCTTATCCTTATTCAAATCTGACGATGAATACTTCTGTTGAAACGATGACAAAAGAATTGATCAGTATTGAAGAAGTCGATGAGATCGATAGAAGACAAGCAGGGATTAACTTCAGTGGTGGATTTGTAAACGCTGTAGAGAATGCTTGTAAACTTCTCCATGCCAGTAGTATGGCTGATGTATTGAAAGTTTATCGAACACAAAGACAAAACTAAAAAAATAGTCTAGGAGGGTTTTCCTCCTAGACTATTTATTCTGTCAATTGTTTATAACATTGGTAAGCATCTTCTAATCTTGAGAAACCAAGAATGTGATCTTTTACCACTACGTAATGGTTTTCCTTGTTAATTTTCAATTCATTATTACTGAAGATTGTCTTAACATAGTTGGGAAAATCAAGACTCTTAAAAGAAGAATAATACTGCATTCTAATTGGATAGAGTGTTGAGAATACCATCTCATTATTTTTTGTATCTGTAGAGACAGGTATCAGACAGAAGATTTCTCTAATTACATCTTCCGTTTCTTTAACACCATAATTATAACGCGGGTTTTTATTGAGGGTATAATCCTCTTTAAACCCTAACAAGAAAATTTTCTTTTCAGGATTTCGTTTATAACAGAACATTTTTTATACTCCTATACGACCTATGGAACAAAAAAAGAAAGAACGACACCCGGGAGAAGAGTCGTTCTTTCAAAAGGGCAGGTACGAAAGGTAGGGAAAATACCTGCCAGTCCTATCACAGGGGATTGCGGTCCCCTGAGACACCACACTTTACACTTACATCAAGATGTTACCCACTTTAGTAAGTGTATTAGATTCAGGAGCCGGAGCTTCTTCATCTACAATTACTGGTTGTTCGCCAGTGGCTGTATCTGGATGAGCGAAGATTACTTCGTCATTGTCGATGGTATTGCGAGCTTCTTCTTCACGAGCCTTGCGGCGTTCGATCGATTCATTCAGAAGGCTACCTACTTTAGCCGCAGCAGCCAGTACCAAGCCGCCTACTACCATGGTGGTCAGGAAGCCGGCTGGAGAGGTTACGAAGTCGTGAATGTCACGAGTAGTGATGCGTTTGATTGATTTAACATTGAATTTCATAATGCTTTTCCTTTATACAAAAGAAGTTAATAAAAGTGGATAAGGAATGATTTCCTCATCAGGTTCACGTAAATAGTATATATCTGAGATTTTCTAGAATATAAAAAATAAACCAAATATATTTACTATATGAGAAATCTTCTCAAAAAAGAAAGAGAGACCATGTTGCAGCATAGTCTCTCTGTAGCAGTTATTTAATAGTTGTTGTCCAGCCAGTCTTCAAACAGATTATTGACACGGTTTGTTAACTCGATCAGAAGTAATTCTTCTTCTCTGGTTAAAACATAACCATTGTCTTTCATCCATTGAAGCTCTTGTAAACGATAATAATCCATTATCGATATACCTTTATTTTAATATAATAAACGAGCACTCTTATAGTGTTCTTTATAATGCTATATATTTAAATTATATTAAATTTAAAGGTAAAAAAGAAAACTACTCTCTACTCCAATTAAGGAGTAGAGAGTATTCTTTTCTATGTTTTATACTTCTAAAACGATATTAGAATCAAAATCTATTACGGGTAATAGTTTACCTTTAAAGATTCTATTCTTCTTATCTAAATGGTACTTCGTGTGTGCAGTAATATCATCACAAACAAAATACACAAAGTCATGTAAAGCACCTTCAGTAGGAAGCTTACGTAAACGACCTTGTACTTGAATATTGGTTTGTTCTGATCCTATCGCTACTGTCATGAATACTGCTGCTAATTTAGGAATGTCTAATCCCGTACCTGATGATTGGTGCGTAGAGACACAAATCGTAGAATTAAAGGCATTTGAATCTGGATCATCTTCTACGAAAGAATTGACTTCCAGATCAGGATAACATCCTTTTAAGTAAGCTGCTAATTCACGAGCCATTTTAATAGAGGCTACGACGATTAAACACTTGTATTCTGGATCTACTGGTAATCGAGATAAGAAACGATTAAATACTAGATTATCTATCATGCCAAAATACTGCTTAGTTAAACCTTTTCTTTTTAAGATGGATTTCTCAAAGTTGATGTGGTTATGGCCTCTAAAACCTTCTGAGCGTATCATGTAAGGTTTATCGAACTTAAAGTGAAAAGCAGTAGGTTGTACATGAGGTGTGACATTTTTTTGTTGATATCGATTAATGACTGGATAAGCATAAGCTGCCATTTTATTCACGAAGGAATCCGAAGACTTAATCGTACCTGTTGCTCCTACCATCTTGTTGACACCTAGGTAGGAAATTAACTTACATTGGAAGTGAGAGTCTTGGTGTACTTCATCTACGAATACAGTATCTACACCTAATATCTTTCCTAATTCCATAGGTGTAGCATTAAAGCCCATATCTTTAAATTCTTCTTCAGAATACTGTTCGTAATACTTAAAGTAGAATTGTAAAGTCTTATTAGAGATCAAGATGACTTTATAACGTAATTCGTTATTCAAAGCGAGATTAATAATGGACTTTAATTCTTTGTTACCAGAGACTGTACAAATTTCATGGGGTTCTACTTTTGTAGATTTAGCAAACTCTTTAATCCATCCTGAGATAGAATCTTCAGTTTGCTCACCATGATAACCTGGTCTCATGATACAAACCATTCTCTGTTTGAGTTTTTGACAGATAAAAATGGACGAAATCGATTTTCCTAAACCTACACTAAGGGTCATCAGATAGCATCCATTATGGGTTTTTGTGATAAAATCAATCAAATCTTGTTGTTCTCCACGAGGCTTAATGAAATCTTTCACCTCTGGATACATGTTCTCTACTAACTGAATGTCTAAAGACTTTTCTTCTACTATAAAGTCTTTACCTTCTACTTTTCTCGCTAGATTCAAATAAGCAATGAAATCCGGTAACATGGTTCTCATTGCTCTGATTTGACTTCTGTCTTGGTTAAAGAAGACATAAGCTGCTACTGGTGTAGTCACTTTAGTCTTTCTTCGCTTATCCCAATACTGATTCACCCTAATAAAGTTTTTACACCAAGGACGAATCAGTTCTAGATCTTGTTGGTTTCTAGGATAAATAATAAACTGTAAGGGATAAGCTTCTATTCTCATGGGTTCCATTAATTATCCTTTCTGAATGAAACTTAATATTTTTCTGGATATAAATAACGATCTTTAAGAAAGTAATAACGAGATCCTACAAACCTATACATACCTTCTTCAAAATCATCTTCCAAAAGATCTAAAATTTTCTTTTGGTGTACTGGTGTAAATCCGTTTTCTACTTCACCATTCTTAATGTGGATCAGTTCTGGTTCTAGCATTAACATGTCGTTTGAATCGTCTAGAATAAAGAAACGTGTATCCACATCATCAGGTTGATCGACTAACCATTTTAAAATCTGCCAACCACGATAGTGTAATTTAGAATCTGATTCTAGTTTTTCAAACGCTTTTAAATAAAAACCGTCATCATCATCACCTTTAGGTCGATACAGTTTATCTATAAACGTTTCAGTATATTTATAATACTTTAAGTAGTCTTTATAGGTAGGATATGCGTGATTAGTTGTTTTCCAATCATCGTGAATCTTAATCTCATAACCAGATTGTCTAAATAAATGTTCAAACTCTGATTTAATTTTATTGATTCTCCAACTACTGGAGATCACCACTTGTACTTCGGGATGTTGTTCCTGAATCTCTTTTAGTAAAAGCAGACAAGTAGGATCTACTCTCCAATTATAATTCCAATCTTTTCGTAAGCAATAGCGACGATAAGCATCATGCTGTAATACACCATCAATATCGAGGAATATTACGGTTTGTTGTTTTCTTTCCATAATAGTAAATTCCTTTAAAATAGTAATAATAAAAAATAAAGAGACTCCTAATCAGGAGTCTCTCTACTTTATTTAGATATCATACCTTGCGGTATTGTAGATCCATAAGATCTGGTACAAACAATTCATCCATAGGAGAATCCGTTCTATTGGTATAATAAAACGCATCAGTAGATGAAAGGATTTGTGCTTGTTTTTCATACAACAACGCAGCAGATAAAGATCGACCGATTAACAAGTGGTCCATGGTACCTACTGCATGATTCGTATGGGGTTTAGGCAGTGAATAATCTTTACGAGCAGGATCTGTACACATCATGGTATACGCGACGATCTGTAAGATAGAGAGGTTAATCTCTAGCTTCGTATTGATTACATCGACTAATTCCATTAAGAAGGATTCTGGTGTCACTTCTGTATTACGACGCTTAATGTCTTTTACAGAGGATTTCAAAATCTTCTCAATACCACGTGAATATGCAAACATGTCAAATTGTTTTGGTGTGATTTCAATCATGGATTTTTCTGGATCGTATTGAGTGATGTCAATCTCAATATTCCCGTCATTGTCTACAGACCAACCTAATGTTTTCATGTGTTTCAACATATCGGCTGATAAGTATCCTTCATCTCGTATAGAAACCACATCCAATACTTCTTCAATGACATTGTCTTTCTTATCAACAATCCTCAACATAATCCGATTGACATGTGAAGTACGACGAGGTGACAAGATATTGGTATCTTCTACTTCACGAATATCAGATAAACCTTCAAAGACGACTTCAGGCAATACCAAGTGAATGGATTTGAATTTACCTAAGACTTCTGGTTTAATCCCAATACCCAAACCATCTTGAATCGCTCTTAAATAGTTCAATGCATTGTCATGCAATTGTACTACTGATGCAGTAGCAGATGAGATGTGGTGTTTCGTAGACAATACCATTTGGGTAATAATTTGGGTAAAGGCAATAACGCAATAGTGTCCTAAATTACGATAGCGGGCAATGTTACGAGAAGCCTCACCAAAGCAAGTCGAACATACCCCATTAGGATCCTTATGCTGGCAGCCTAATACCGTACGGACTTTAATCCGTTTACCAATCAGATGTGTATCATTTCTACGTACAGGACGATACTTTCCTGTTTCTTCATCTAGGTAGTTCATGCCTTCTAACAAACGTAAGTCAGACATGACCGATCCTTGTCGCTCACCACGTACTTGGATTTCTAAATGGTGTTTAGATCCACAATCACCATGATGTAATCGGGATAATTCCATACCGACTAATTGTACACGGCGTGATAAGTATTCGGTAAACTTCAAAGGACCAGATTGGTTATTCAATGCTAAAGCGGCTGTACGAGATTCAATCAATACGTGATAAATGTCTTTCAATCCATGCAAGAATCCTGTATCAATTGGATGTTTGAAAATGGATGAGTCCATATCGGTTAGAGAACCCCGTGGACCCATACACTGATACAACTGCTGAGCTTTAATCGAACCTGAACGTAACAGAATAGAAATATTGTTCTGACGGAATCGGTCTTGATCCAATACTTTCTTCTTACGCGAATAAATACCAGGTACATAACCTGGATCAATCACCGTTTCATGGTTCACTGGATATTTCTCTTCAATATCGAGTATCTCTTTATCCAACATGATATCGAGAATGTCTTCAATATTTAGCGTTGCATGGTTGGTTGCTCCACACGTCATGACATCATTAAAGATGGCATTGTTAATATCCATGAACGTTTGCCACAAAACATCCTGCATGTGATTAATGGTTTGTGAATCATTATTGCGATAATACACATCCCATATATCCGTCATGATACTACTGTTCATGTTTAGGATGGTACTGGGTTTAAAATCCGTATCCTCTTTCATGAATGTAGAAATGTGATGTCGAGCATACAAACCTACATCGGGAAACTTCTTATTTAATTCCCAAGCATATCGAGACATGGCTAACTGCATACCAGTAGACTGGATCACCATGTCATCATCGAAGACTAATTCGAATTTACCACGAAAGTTCTTCAATACTTCTACAGGAGAAGCATTAAGTACGGCGCGAGCTGAATATCTTTCCATGACGTTTTCACTTCCTTCTTTTAGTCTTCATCTGTATTAATAATACCCAAGCCAGATTCAGACTCATCTTCATCATTCGATTCCGAATCATTGTCTTCATCTTCCTCACTCTCTTGAGCATCTATCCCTTCTAAGATCATCTCACTTCTGGTCTTACGTTTCTCTTTGGGTTCATCATCGTCTTCCTCATTCTCAATCGTCATGACCGGTTTACCCGTGATGGGGTCTAATTGAGATGGTGTTTGTTGAGATGGATCAAATTCACGATAAGCCAATTGATATCCATTACATTGGAAAATGTGTTTCACAATGCTTAAAGATCGGTTATTACCCAATGGGAATTTATCTCGATCAATAACGGATTCAATATTAGTAGGTTGATCTGCTGTATAAATGTTTTCCAATATCGCTTCAATCGCTGGAGGATTATTCGAGCGGTCATGGATTTCTGCTACGACACCTGATGGCGCACCTGCTACCAAACAACGAATCTCAGATTCAGCAGGGAATCTGGTAGCTTGGCTACGAGCACCATGGGACTTCGCTTTGTCTTTAGACGTAATCGGAGCAATAATGCCATTAGGCTGCGTCGCTGCTGTAGAGACTGCTGCAGCTTCATCACCAATCTTCTCTAGGAAGATATAATAGTTAGGCCCAATTCGATGCTCCAATGTGGTTTCTTCTTCTTTACCTGTATACGGATTAAAGAACTTCAGTTTACGTGGAGGTGATAAGAATCCTTCTTTGATTAAGGTATCGAACATATCCATGTAAGGGACTGGGTTCTCTGTAGGTCGATATAGGTAGAATTTCTCTTTCAGAATGTAGTAGAGGTCTAAGATCTTCGCTCTTTCATCTAAACCACAATACCATTTGTATTGCTTATCTACCGTAATCTCTAAGAATCGCTCGATTCGTTTAAAGCAGTTTTGCAATACTTCTTTCGGTAAGTTAATCACAGAATCTTTTAAGTTAGGGGAATGCTCATTCAAACCAGTAACATTGACTAACCAATCTCGCAGTTCTACCATAGCTGTCTTTAACGATTGCTCGTATAGACGACCATAGTTCATGCGGTTGGTTGTGGTTTCAGGAGAGATCACGACTTGTGCTCTTCTACCTGTTACTGGATCATATGGCATTTCTTCGGGAGGAACGAGTTTTGCAACTACGCCCTTGCCACCATGTCAAATATCTTCAATACGAGTCGTTAATTCGTACCCTGTTAATTTAATAACAGCTCTATCTTTCGATAGACGTTGAGACTATATCTTCACCTTCAGCATTACCTGGTCAGTACCTACTACATTGTAGTCGATATCCCGTATGTCTACGAGCGTGTCTCCTTTTTCCATTTAAGGCAATTAAGCCACTCACTTGAGCCGTACGCTATACCTAGCTAGTCGTTGAACGTTCATCCCAATGGGACGCTTCGCTGCTGGTTTCCCAATCCTTTATATTTTCACTATACTACGTCTATTACTAGCGTAGGGAGTAATAAAGGCTCTAAGGGTCTTCCAGCAATTAAGGAGATTATTTGTTCTGAGTATTTCTACTTCAGTGATCCTCTTTTAATCTCTTGTCATTAAGTTTTAGAAAAAAACCTAATAGAATCAAGGACTTCCAAAAAATCTGTAAGCTTGTATCCTACACCTAACTCTTTTTCGTATTCTGTTTTAACGATGACTACGATATCATCTAACTTACGATTGAAATTACCTACTTTTTGAATAGGTACATTCTTGCCTTTTGCATCTGGAAAAGGTTCATTACAGATTGCCATGCAATGACGAATCAGTTGATCAAACTCATCTGTGAATTCTGCATTACCGTGGTTATCCGATTGGATCTTCTTATACTGAAATAAGATTCGTTCACACCATTCTTTATACGCATCTGCATATTTGTTTAATTGTGCTAATACCTTATCAGATACAGCAGATGTAGTCTTATTCTGTTTATAGACGATAATGTCAATCACACGTGCACCTACGCCATTACCATCTAATCCTGTATCGGTAATGGGATTAAACTTACGAGTGGTTTTCTTAGTAAAAGAAATCGGAATTAAGTCAGGGCGATATTCACGTTTCGCCATGATAATCCCTTCGTAAGCTTCACCTGTAGGACGACAATATTCACCAATGTCTGGAATGACTTTATAATTATCGTCATCTCCGTATAGGTTTAGAGGAAACTCTTTCTCCCCTAATTCCATGGTACGGGTAACATAGACTTTGGTTTTGACTTGACTGACTACATCTTTAGATACCAGAATGGAGTCTTCAATAGTGCCTTCTAAAGAAGAATACAAAGTATTCAACTCTCGTCCAGGACAATAGTTACCATCTTCTCGTTTTGCTGGAGAATCGTATAATATAGTCCCTTTAGGAATAGAAGCTCCTACACGAATATTAGCAGTAGCAGATGTGGGTTTATAAGGGAAACCAAACTTTGTGTGATTGCTACATACTCTTTCGATATTAATGATACCATAAAGAGGCTTAGTAGAATCTTCGTCAAAGGTTTGATAAATGACAATCCTTTGTGGAGAGAATTGAATTCCATTAAACGATGAAGGTGTATAACGATCCACAATGGCTATAATATTGTGAATGTTGTGCTCGGTTTTAATGGAATAAGTATATTTGCCGATTTCCTGTGCAAATCCCGTTTGTATGGAATCGGGTTCACAGCCATTTATGACGTAATGTTGTGAGAATGCTGATGCTTGCATTTGCGCTCGAGAAGCAGATACCGTATCAGCAAATGAATTGAACGCAGTCATCCCTCGTAATTCCATTACGTTCTGGTTTAATTCATAGCTCATTTTCCGAAAGTTCCTTTTTAATTAGATTGGAATAAAATGTGTAAATTTACTTAATTGCTATATAGCAATATAATGATATATGTTTGAAAGGTTTTTCAAGATGTCCTTGCTGAATGATACTTTCGATGACTCTGGATATGGTCACGAAGATTTTAAAACAGTGATTGAAGATCACTTGCCTATTCTTTCCCGCGCTGATAACATTGATGAAATCATCAATGTCGCTCCTATCGATGCTGCTCGTTGGGAGTATGACTTCTCAGGTTTGTTACGTTTCCTAGGCGTTCAACCACAATATCATTGGGCGACTATGCGTGTCAATGGACTGCGTAGTGCCGACGAATATCGATCAGATCTCATCCAAATCAAAATCCCTTCTAAAGAAGTGATCGATCGACTCTATAACTACTATAATACGGTAATACGTAAAAGCGCAGGCTAAACGTATTCCTATTATAATCGATTACTAAAAATAATAAATAGTCAGAACAAAACGTTAGATTACTCTCCTCTACCTTTTTACGGGTAGAGGAGAGTAGTCGTTTCTGTTATGCTCGTTTAGCTACACCAAAGAACTGACCTACGTTCTGTTGGGCTTGCTGAGCGAATTGATTATTTGCATACATCATTGGGTTTTGTCCACCAAATGGTACTAAGGGTGCTTGTTGGAACCCCATGGGGTTTGCAAACTGGCTTACTTGAGCAAACTGTGACATTTGATTCGGGTACTGCATGAATTGCGAACGCGCATCGTATTGTGACAGTTGTGGCTGCAAGTGTGCCGGTACAGCTTGTTGGTAGGGTTGTTGGTAAACAGGTTGCTGAGGCAAGAACTGATTACCTTGTGGCGCTACCGGTTGTTGTACTTGTTGAACAGGCTGTTGGTATATTGGTTGTTGATATACCGGCTGTTGTGGCAAGAATTGGTTAGTGTGCTGTTGCTGTACAGGTTGAGTTTGTACAGGTTGATGTACCTGTTGAGGAATAGGCTGTTGATAGACAGGTTGTTGTACTTGAGGTGCTTGCGCTTGTACCTGTTGTACGGGCTGTTGTTGTGCAGCGTTACCATTGCTTGGTGCAGATACGGTATCCCATTTCTTCACTTCTTGCTGTACCGGAATAGAGCGAGTCGCTTCTTCTACCGATACATTGCCTTCATTACCTTCTTGCAGAGGAATCATCACGTATTCAGATTTCCATTTGGATACGGAGAATTCATCTTCAATCCAATCAATCTTCGCTGTGGTTTGCAAGAGTTCTTCTTCAGCTACTGCTGCTGGAACGATTGGATATGGACCAGAAAAGAATGCTTTAGCGATTTTGTTGGTATGTGCGGGCAAGGTTTTCATCGCACGGATGAATGCTTCGATATAAGGCGCGTCAGTTGCGTCAGAAACGCCGTAGAATGCACCTTTCTCAATATCTGGCATGAAGACATGGCAAACGGCTTTAAGTGTCTTTAAATCGGCTTTACGGACCGGTACGCCAAATACTTTCGGTTTGTAGTCTTTAGACTTTTCAGTCAATTCAATTGTTTTATCAATTTCATCAACCAATGGAGAGGACCAAGTCGCTACACGAGAGTATTTACGATTACCAATAGTAACCCCTTTACGCAATGAAATAGTAGCCGGAGTATTTGCACCACCTTGACGTGCTAACTTCTCAATGATCTTATTGAAGTTTTCTGCAAAGGTTTTATCGGTTTTACCAAACTTACCAATGATGTCCAATTGCTCCGCAGTCAAATCACTGTGTTTGCTGTTACTGGACAAGTCTACCAATACCATCATCAAGTAAGCCAATTGAGAACCGTAGAATCGAGTAAACTCTTTACGTACCAAAGAGAGTACACGAGATTCTGAACGAGCCAAGTTTTCGATGAACGGATGGAAGATCACGTAGCTGGCTACTGCTGGAGAATTCAGATTCTCACGAGTCGGCAATACCAAGTAACGATGATCTTCACCAAACTTAATTCCTACTGGAATCAGCTTCGTGTTCATTTGACGTTTTACCTTACCATCATCATCTACATGCAAGTTACATGTATTCAAGATGTGTTGATAGATTTCTAACATGTTCATTTTTATTTCCTTTAATTAATAGTGTTGTCCGTTAGGATTATTTCCATAACCCATATTGGTATTTACTGTGCCATTAAAATCTACAGAAGGTTCATTAGACCAACCTTGGCGAGCTGAACCACCAAAGAGTTTCTCATCGTACACATCGGTGACAATGTCCATTGCAGTATTGATATCCGCAGCATTATGGCGATACAAGTCAGTACTGGTGGTGAGCATCGGTGAAATGATGGAGTCTGCAAACATTGGGAATACAAATGCTTCTTCAATACCGTTATCGTATTTCAGACGCATGAAGATGTCTACACCCATATCTGCACGCACATACAGTGTAAAGCCTACATTATTACCACGAGAGACAATCGGACCTAATTCATCCGTTAAGCGTTGTTGATACGCTGGAATGAATTGTGCCAGATTAATCATTTGGCTATAGCCACGAATATCAGTAATGGTGGTTTGCGTGGCAAAGTTACTCAATCCACCCATGGCTGAAATTGGCAACATGTTCGTACTGGTGAATTCAATAGCCGTTAATGATGAAGTAGTCATGAATGAGGTGACGACATTCGATACCACTACTGCCATGATAGATTCAATCGTCGGTTTATCCCATTGACCTTGATACTGAGTGGTTTCGTAACCGGTATCGTCTACTTGAGTGATTTGTTCTAAGTAAGGACAAATCTGTTGCAAGAACTTATAGTCAAAGTGTGCAACACGAGCACTGAAGAAGTTATAGAGTGCCCCCATGAAGATGGAGTTCAAGATAGAAGGATCGGCTACGGCAGCTTGTACAGTAGCTTGTGCACGTACTGGATCTACCATGCCTGTCATGGCATCTGCATTAATGGTCGTTGCCATGTTCTCAATGATCTTAGAGAAGACATTGGTTGGAGAGTTATTGGTACGATTCGTTAATACGGCTGCTTGCTGTACTTTACGATAGTCTGAACCAATAATCGGTTGATGACCATCTGCGGGTAAAGTAGACATACCGACTACATTACTGGCTTTCGCAGACTGTATCAAGTTTTGTGGGGTCATGCGCCAAGTCGCTGCACCATTATACGCATCAACAGAGAAACCACTACCAATAACTGAATAGCTACCTGCAACAGTAGGAATCTGGATACCATTGACTGAGCGTTGAGAGAGTTTGGTTACGGTATTCACGTAGAATACAGTATTTGGTGAAATCAAAATATCTTGAATACCACGCATGGCTACATCACGACAGTCTGTATAACCGGCAATCAATTCACGAGTAATGAGGTTATCCGCTGTAGTTTCTACAATCATGATGAATGTATAACGATTGTCACCCCAGCCATTGGGCATAGCGACTGCCATCGATTGACCTTGATAGGTTTCGACACGATCGCTTGGCATGATGAAGTTGTTACAGGCTTCTGAAATCATGTTCGTGGGAATTGAACCATTGAACTTATCGGTCATTTCTCGAATATTGTTCTCAACCGTGTTCGTCATCGCTGTACGAAAGGGTCGTAAGTACTGATTTTGGAAACCATGTACCCGAATCAATTTTAATGATTCGATTTTAAAACTAATCCGTTGTCCTGCACTTGCAAAGCTATTATAACTTGCCATCTGTTTGTTCCTTTTTACAATTAGATTGTTTCATTGAGTTTTTGATTGCCTTCAATGAAGAGCATCAGTTCAGCAATTCGATTACGAATATTCGATTGTACGACCAATCGACCTTCTTTCACTGGGATTTTATTCTGGGCTAACCAAGAGTCGGGTAATGTTAGCAACCAGTTTGTTCCAGAGATTTCAGATTCAATTAAGCCAATACAGCCAATTGCTGACATATTGCGTTTTTCTGATTTAGTGTTTCCTGCTAAATCAAATCGTTTTTCCAGCATTTCCTGAATCGCTGGCGTGAGGTTATCACGATGTGAATGTGGGATGTGGATTTGGTCAAATCTCGGCTCTAAAGAAATAGAAGAGATAATGGCGGCAAATTCGCAGAAATCGTGATGCCACAAAATGGCACGGATAACAGCAATCAAACCAATAAATTCATCCAATTCCAAAGAATCGAAAATAACCGTATTGATCGATTCATCTACCAACCATTTCAATAAGGTCAACTGAACTTCTTGCAGAGGTTTAGAGTAACCATCTTCATTCGATTGAATAGACAAATCAAACTTCGTTCTCATCGCATCTAAAGATTCCCAGTAGAGTTCTTGAGGTAACTCTGGACACAATGTTTGGATCAAACGCTGATGGTCATTCACTGCCATCTTTAAGAAGATCTTATCATCCGACAACAAATTACTACGTGCGTAACCCACATCCAAGATAGACTGCGAATTGCTTTCAGAAAAGCTATTGTTATCCGTAATCGGATTACGCTTAATCTGTACTTGGTTAGGATCAGTGGTAGAAGGTTTAGAGATCTGTTTGATCTTAGAACGATAGAGGTAATAAATATCCTTAATCAGTTGGTAAGAACCATCTGTACCTGAGATATCCCCTAGAGTGACTTTCTTCAGTACGATAATCGCATACATGTAATTCTGGAAATCTTCTTCAGATAAGCCAGATACTACAATGTTATTGATATCGGTTTGTACTTTCGTATTTGCCATGAATTCTTTTAATCGTTGCTCTGCTCTACAATCATCCAAGATGGTGCCGTGCAACATTTCCATGGCGTACACTTCTTTTGCATTACGACCGTATTCCTCGCGTAAACGACGATAGGTCACTTCACCCAATACAGGCGCTGCAAAACGCAGTGCAAAAGAATAAACCACTAACTCTAAGTAATCCTCGTATTCGTACGTGGTTTCTTTCGGTACCGCAATACGATTCTCATCGTATCGAGTAACAGGTTTAGTCGTCACGTATACTGGCGTATTGGGATTGACAATCCAGTTACGAATTTCATCCAAAGAAATCAAATCGTAAATCTTAACAAATATACGATTCAATTCATGCAGTAATGCTTCGACATTATTAATCGTATCGATCGCTTCCCTTAGTTCTTTATAGCAGCTAAAGACTTTTTGCTGCCAATCTTGAGGTTTCGTCGTCACCCATTGATTGAATTCATTATAGGGTGATGCGGCAGTTTCAACATCATTACTGTCCTTACCCTTAATGTAGTATAAAGAACTGAATGCAACCGATTCAGATCCATACCGGACATGTATTAATGCTTTACTACCGGACATGTCAAAGTACAATTGTGACATGGTGCTCTTCCTTTAGTTTTGTTAACAAAATAAAAATAAGAATACGTCTATTCTTACATTTTAATAATATATTGTTGTAATAATTTATACTAAACTCTCTAGGAACCTTTCGGCTCCTAGAGTAGTCTAAGTGGGTTAGATTTTTAGATTAGGGAAGCAGATCATCAAAATCACTACCAATATCGTTAGGAGTGCTATTGTTGCTGTTGCCACTGCTATTAGAAGCTCGGTATCCAGAAGCTTTGTTTTCTTTTCCATCTTCTTTTTCTGCATCTTTATCTACGTACTCTTGTGTCAAGACATTCGCCAAGATCAACTTAGCATTGTTTACGAATTGAAGCATCATGCGTTCAGAAGCTTCTTTAGGTTCGATTGGTTCGTTAGAGTTAATATCGTAAATCACGATATCACGATCCAATTCAAAATTGAATTTCACACGACCATGTGTGTTATTGATGGCAGAAATGAAGTAGATACCATTTTTGTCACGACCTACTAAGATTTTACCAATCTCACGACGTTCTGCTTTGTCCATGTCTTTGAATTTCACATAGCCAAAGATAGAAGAGACGATGGTTTTGGCTTCGCCTTCGTGAGGCAGTTGAGAGAGCATCACCAGACCTTCCAGAATAGCCAAGAAGGAAGTGATTTGACCATCTTTAAAGTCAAACTTAATGGATTTTTGTTTACGCTGTTTGTCTTCAGAGAGACCAGTATAAACATTCAAGTGCAGTACATTGCCTGTTACGTAGAGGTTGAAGGAAGCAACTGTTTTCTCTTCATTACGACCCCACAAAGACATGATGCGAGTATGGGTAATATTGTTACGGTATTTAGGAGCGAATCGTTGTTCAGCCATTTTGAAAATCCTTATTAGGTAAAAGTGGAAATGTAAGAGTGTTTCATTAAATGTGTTGGGTGTAAAGTTATTCACATACCAGTAATCACGTCTAAGAGACGATGGCGAATTTGAAAGTCTTTGACACTGTTGATGTTGTGTCTAATCTTATCCGCAGTGGTTAAAGGTGTCCATCTATTCTCTTTAGCCAATTCGATTATAGTTTGTCTAAACTTTGGTACTTTCGTACGAAACAATGTTTTGTCTCCTAAGATGGTTAATAAGTCTAACCTAAATGGCATAGGAGGAATGGCATTATGGTTTTCGTACTTGGTATACCACAACTCACGACCTTTGATTGCTCCAGTGTGTGTTTCCAGTAGTTTGAGATTACTGAACTTTCTATAAGCGGTTAAATCGTAAGCGTAGCTGGTAATGATAAAAGCTTTACGTGTTTCTCTATCGGTGATTTGATTTTTAAAAATACGAATCATTTGTTTCTTATCACTAGGAAGATCAGGATTCAAATGAGCATTGTATTTCTTTAAAACAATCTGTAAGGTGTTTAACATCCTTTTGGTATAGTTCTTTTGCAATTCGGTATTATCGAGTTTCAAAAGCACTTCTTTATTGATGTGTTCTAAGTCGTAATAGTTAGGCGTATAGAAAACGACTTCGACACCATTACATTCATTTCGACACACGTCTTTAATCATTTCGATTTCAAACATCAATGCTTCTGCTAATTGACTGTCTGAAACCAAGTCATGTCGTAATCTCGGTATCGCACCCCAAAGATTACGGAATAGGGTTTTAACGTTAATCCAGATTACTTCAACATTTCGATAAGGGTCGACTTTATGTTTTAAGTCATCATGGATGTTTAGCAAAGATTCAAATGCTAAGGAAGTACCAATGGATAATGGTATCTTTCCTCTTTCTCGTTCATTGGTAAAGTCCATGATGCTGTCCTTAAATAATGTCTTTTAAGTATTCTGGAATCAGTTTTACAATACTACTGGAATTACCTCGCTCAGTAGCTTTTCTTTCAATCAAGTCAACAATGTTATTTTCATTAATGATCAAAGGGACATATTCATTTTCTACTGAGAAGACTTCTTTATCCGTAGCAATCACACTTTTATCAGTTACAACCTTAATCGACCAACTAATAAAAGTGTATTCGGATTTTAAAGTCATGAATGAACGATCAGCAGTAATGGGATGTCCTTGTTCACATTCTAATCTGACTTTACTGTGTAAAGGTAGTTTAGTCACAATCTTTTTAATCTTGTCTAAAGAGTCATCAATCGATAATCCGGTAATGACAATGGTTTTATAAATCGTGGCTAATTCGTTTTCAATAAACTTCGCTTGAAACGTACCGTCAGGTTGCATGACAAAATCAATCATGCCTTTGGGTTCTTCTTCTCCATGTTTTAAACGAGAGAATGAACCAGGGGCAATAATGCGTTCAAATGTAGAATGGGTATGGACATGTCCAATAAAGATTGGACCTTTGACTATAGAGAGATAATTGTCTTCAATGTGTTTATGGTCAGCAGAGATTTCCGGTAATTGATACTGGAAACAGCCATGCATAACTGCCATGTCGATTTGTTTTAATTGCTTCTCTTCCATCAATTCTAACACTCTCTGATAAGTATCATCAGGAGAGGAACGAGGACGATCAGGAATAAACAAAACGTGAAGATCAAATTTGTCAATATATTTAATGTCAACATCTTTAACAAATAATAAATCGGCATTAATGCCAGAGTTTTCGTTAATGTGGACAAACTTCTCCATTTGTCCCGCATCGTGTAATGGGGTACCATCTACAATGATTAAAAGACAATCGTGTTCTTTATGCCATTTTAATAGATAGTAAATCGACTCTTCTGTCGTAAAAGTATCTGGATGGTTATTGGGCATGAGTTTGTCCCAGTAATCACCATCCAGTACCGTAATGTCGTAGGAATAAGATGTTTTATCGTAAGGAAAGTAATGTCTTACTTCTTCGAATATCTTTTCAGAAGGGGTTTGAGCATGGCAAAAATGCACATCTCCAAACACCCGTCCCTTTATTGGTCTTAACATCTTCTTATCCTTGTAAATTTAGTTAGTAATCTTCATCGTCAGAGATAAAGTCAAGACTAACATTATTTACAGATTGAGTAGAAGGTTTAGACTCTTCTTGAGTAGGATGAGCTTCTTCTTTGAGTTTATCAGCAATATCCAATACACCCATGACTTTAAAGAATTCTTTCCATTTTTGTTTATGTGCTTCAATCGCTTCAGGAGAAACACGAGAAGCTAAAGCATCAAAGTAATTCTTACGTTCTGCGGTACCCAATTCATGGTAGTTTTCAGCATACTGATTGATTTTAACTAAAGTCCCACCTACCGTGTCATCACCTGGCTCTACGGTTTCTTTATCGGCAGAAACCAAGTGATAAAAACCATCAGGATAGATAGAAGGGACTTGAGCGACGATTTTGCCTTTATGAGTTAGATTGACAGGACGATAGACACCACCTGCAAACTCCAACCAAGTCGTGTCATCGTAAGGATCATCTGTAGATACAAATCCACAATGTCGGGCTAAGTAATTATTGATGTAATCATGTACATCCATGGTAGAGAGTTCTTCGTCCATTTGTCGACGAATATCTTGTATCGTAGCCATGTGTTCCTTAATGGAAATGTTCATGGCTTCTTCTACAGAATTAATCTCGCTAAATGAAGTATTCTTTTCTTGTTCCAGTAAGTTGATTTCTGCCATTTTAATTTAATATCCTTTATTGAATTTATCCAGAGTGTATTTAAATACACCACCTTCGTAAACAATAGGTTTCTCGACTTCGACATAACCTTCTTTATCGGTTACGGTAACAGAGACATAGAGACCAATCGCTGCTTCCGGTAGGTCGTATATGCTTTTCTTATTGCCTTGTAAATCCGCTAATGAGACTTCTACGGTTACCGAATCAAAGAATTTACTTAAGTAAGACTGTAAGTAAACCTCCATGGAGGAGCGTAATGCTTCTGCGTCATTTACATTGTCTGCATTAATTACTTGGTAAGTCTTAAACATTCGGTAGTAAAGGGAAGATTGTGAACCATCTGAAGTAAAGAAGTTCGCTAACAACCAATCCAGTTTAATCTCTACACCTTTGTCTATCCAACCAATGCCATCTAATGTCGGTACCATTTTCACATTAGGATCTTTATTCGTGATTGCCATTTTACTAATCTTCTTAAACACAAAGTAAAAAAAGAGTAGACAGGTTTTCCTGTCTACTCGTTTCCAATTCACATTATAAGTAATTACCATCCAAGCTTGTTGGATCGATAATTCCTTCTTCATCTTCAGATGAAATCAGATTGTATAATGCATTCCAGTTTTGTTTGATGATGAATCGCTCATTCACCATTAACTCTGGAAGTGCTTCTACTTCGTCATTGTAGTAGAAGACAAACTTATCTTCTGCTTCATCGTCTAACCAATCTTCATCACCATATTGCATCGCACCATTCATGACATTTTGGAAATATGGGTTCTGCGAACCCACTAATCCAGGATACGGATTATCACGTTGCCATCCTTCCATACGACCTGACATAAACTCTTTCAAGAAGTATGGATTTGCCATGGTATAGTTTTGGTTATTGACTGATGCTGTTCTAAAGTCATCTACGGTATAGAGACGTTTAAATCCTTCATCAAACATGTTACCTGTACTGTCTAAGTTATTCTTAGCCAGATTAATCGAGCGCATGGCTGATGCGTGGAAGTTGGACATCAATTGATCTTGAAATCCTTTCACGACTTCTCCATATTGAGCCGATAGATTTTGGATTTGGTTTTGAATGAAATTTGCCGTATCTAACGATATGGCTCCGTACATGTGGTTACGCATGGCATCGCGTCCACCGGAGATTAACATAGCCATAATTAGTTTCCTTATAGACTGCCTAGGCTTTAAATTGATTCATGAAGCTTAGCTGTTCTGGATTAGGTTGGGTTTCTTTCGTCATGGCTACGGCAATAGACATGGTGGTTGGTTTAGGCAATGAGGTTACACCATCTGCTGTATAAGGATCAATCAAGTTATTGACCGAATACTTAGGTTCAAATGGCTGTAAAGCACGTGCTGTAATGTTATCCAAGAGCAATAAGAAATTTTCTGTGTCGCCATCGTAGTCACCATTGTACATTGGAGCGATAGGACCTGATGTAGAGGCTGACATATCTCTTGGATCGGTTTTTACACGTGTTACTCTCAATAGCAAAATCGAACCATGTTTCAAGGTAGGGTTACGGTTTAATAGGATAGGAATACCATATTCACCACACGGTGCTTTAGATTCCATGATCAGTTCAGTCATGATCTGGTGAATCTCTTGATTATACACCATTTGGTATTTGGTCATGATTGCCATGATTTGGTTAGCCGAATATCCTTTCTTGTATAGCTTAGAACGGATATGTGGACCAAACAAGGACATGGCACCTACCCAAGGTAACCATACTTCATCGAAACGATGGGGTTCTGTAATAGCTGTTACCACGAAACGCGCAGAGAAGTGAGAGCGTGTGGCGTCAATATGTTTACGGAATAAACCATACTTCTTACTCAAGTAAGTTGGATCGATTTCTTTACCATAATACTCTGCCATTTCAGATAAGAACTTAGAAGTACGAGACTGCTTGGTTTTTGCTGAGGTTTTACTTCTTAAGTTTTCATCATTGTCAATTCCTACCATGCGCCTGACTGCTTTTAATAGCTTAGGCGTAGAGGCATCTACCCATTGCTTACCATTGGATTTCTCAATAATGGTTAAAGCACGATTTGGAATTTGGACATACTGTACCCAGACATCTTTACGATTTTCTTTAATCAATCGGTAAAGCTCAGGACCTCGCTCTTCTGCCCGAGTATTGAATTCTGGATTCAGTAATAGGAATTCCATGTATCGATCAAAATTGTCGTAAAAGAATTGATAGTTTCTGACATTCAATCCATGTTCATCGAGTTTTTGTAATGCTTTACGAATAGGGGCTGACATCTTCGTGATTTTGGGTTTATAATCCGGATCGGTTAGCCATTGTAAAAGATTAAACTTAAACGATGAACGTTGCAGGTAGGATTGTAATTGATACCAAATCTTGATGTTCATTAAAGCAGGTACACCTTCTGGTGCTCTAACCCAAATCTTATCATCTAGATTATTGGTCACTATCTCTTCTACGACTGTATCGCATTTCTTACATCTTACTCCCTTATACATTTTCATGGACAATGCACCACAAGAACAACGCGGTACATTATCGAATACTTCACCAACTTCTAGCATCAATAGACTGTTGATCGTTGCTTTGTCTTTTTGACTTCTGTTAGGCAGATCATTGACGATGATTTTCGCACAGGTTGTGTTATTGTAAATCTCGTCACTATTGACGTATTTTAAGTAAGTTCCCATTTGTTTACACTTCCTTCACGTAGTTAGTTTGCTCTCAAAATAGATCATCAAAGATAATGCTATTTCTAAAAAATAAAACTTAAAACAAACATAAGAAATATCCCCTCCTGACCCTTTTGGGAGCCAGGAGGAAACATTCTATACTACATTAGTAGTGACGACCGTAGTTGAAAATACCTGCGCCTTGTTTAGCACTGGCTACGTTTTGATAGCCGAGCTGAGCACCGATATTAGACACCATGGCGTTGTTGATGTGTACTGCGTACTGAGCTTGGTTGACTGGAACAACAGTATTGCTGTTGAGCAAGTTCATACCGGCATGACGCATACCCAATACCAGAGCTTGGATGAATCGAGCATCAAAGTCTACACGTACGCCATAGCCAGTGACTTTAGCAGAAGGTGCCTGACGTTTGATGACGTCTTGTTGGATACCCAAGCGTTGCAGCGTGTTCAGAGAAGGATCTACTGACGCGTAAGTCCAGTCTGTTACGATGGCCATGTTTTCGACTTGACCATTGACTTGGTTCAGGAGCAGACGACGGTCGAAGTCTTGCAGTGAACGGATGGCTTTGAGTTCGTTGTTGTAGTAAGAACCTACAAGGATTTGACGATCACGCAGTGTGGATACTACGCGACCATCACCGCCGAGTTTCTTATACTCTTCAGTGAACGCGCCGTTGGTCAACAGAGTAGCCAAGTCAATCAGGTAGCTGTTGTAAGAACCTGGTTTAACCGCTTCGTCGTAAGATTCGATGGCAGCTTGCAGAATGGCGTTGTATTTCCATTCGCCAATGGTACCCAAGCCTACTTCCAGAGAGAATACTACGTCAGGACGGAAGTAAGTGTTCAAGGTTTGTACCCAAGCGGCATCGTCGTATTTAGGATCGTCAACTGGGAACGGTTCGAAGTTAGGCAGACGCAGCATTTGAGAAATGTCGTAGCCCAGACCTGCTACTGAATGCAAGCTGTTCGGAGCCTGTTGTTTAGGATTCAGTGCAGTCATTACCCACCAGTAGTTGTCCCAAGAAGCAATCACACCAGATACCAGACCGAAGAGGATGTTACCCATGGTTTGGCTGTCGGAAGGATTGATGGAAGTGAATACCACGTTAGTGACGTATACACGAGTTGCATCCACTGGAGTTTGTTGACCAGTTACGTTTGCGGCACCGTAGCCAGTAGAACCCCAAGGATTCATGGCAGATGCCAAACCAGCAGTATTCGGAGATACAGGCAACAGATCCACATAACCAGTCAGGCGAGTCACTTCGCGTGCGATGTTGGCACCGTCCAAGAAAGAACCGCTGTTTTGAGATTCATCACGAGAAGATACAGTGTGGATGAAGTCAGCACGGATGGGTTGACCAGCATGGTCGAATACAGGCGCAGTGTTCAGTTTGCGTTCGCAAGTCAATACTTCAGTATTTTTGTGCGCTGCAAAGTTCATGTCGATGAGTTTACGTTCACGACGATTTTTCTCATATTCGGCATGAGTGATACAAGCCATGAGGTATTCGATCAGGTTGTTCAGGACGACGCCTTGGTCTTTCAGATCGATTTCGTCAGTGAAGAGAGTGCTACCACCGCAGTAAACAGCATCTTCTTTGAATTTGTCTTTAGCGGTTTTCACGAACAAGTTCACGAGTTCTTGTGCATTGAACATTTGGCTAGGCAAGATGTCGATGCTGAACTTACGACCATTCAGGTCGACTTGTTGTTCACGCAGTGTATCGGTGGATTTGCAAATTGCTACGGCGTATACACCACGCAGGTTTTTCTCGCCATTCTCACCATTGCGACGAGCGGTTACCAGCATCACGTCCAAAGGCAGTTGAGGATGGTTGTTGTGGTCCATTGGAATGATTCCAATATCCACTTCATTTACGGCAACACGAGCTTCCAGTACTTCTTTCAAAGTTTTCTCAAAGCTCATCAGAGAACCATTGATGACGTTGAAGCCACCAATGCCACGGTTACCGCTGAAGGTGAAGGGTTTCGCGTTTCCCAAGAAACCAGATTGTTGTTGGTTTTGTTTATCGTTGAAATCGATAGCCATTTTTCTTTTTCCTTTAAAATAGAAGGGTTGTTTACAATTAACGTTAACTGTAATAGATAGAATATAAAGATTGATTGAATTACATTCTGTTCCCTATTACACATTAATAGTATAGAGTTCAATATTTTTTAAATTATATTAAAAGCTATACTAAAATGTTCGTTTTACAAAAAGAGATAATATATCTCCCTATGCTAACCCTTTCGGATCAGCATTATATTCTTTCATATATAGGTAGTAAGTAGAAGATTTTATTTACTTACCAAATAGTGACTAAATAGATAGGCAATAGTAAATCTTCATATGACCGTCTATTACTTAAAAATTTTATTATATCAAAAAGAGTTCAGCTAATGTTTAATATTGTTGGTATCACGAACCAGATACGTAAGGAAGAAACTTGGCATTTGGCTTATGCTAACCGAGTGATCGATAACAGATTAAAAAGAGCCATTAACTGGTATCGTAACAACTATTACTACGTAGCTGGTCAACACATTTTATATCGAATTTTACATCATCTGGATATTGGGGAAAATATTCCTGATGAGTACGTAGAACAATACGTTTATAATACGGCTTTTGTCAAAGCCAATGCTTTAGGATTTACTTCTTATCGAAGCGTGGGGAAATTACACTATGGAAACTTCTATGGTCCGAATACGACTGAAGTGATTACGATAGTAGAGAATAACTGGGATTGGGAATATGTCAAAAGAGAATGGCAAGAATTAAGTCCTGTGATTGTCTTACGTCATGATCAAACCCATGTCTCTTATAACTTAATGACGATTAAAAACTATGTCGATAAACCAGGCTTTGCCATTATCCAGATTGATATTAATCTATTAGTGATGCAATACTTAGCTTGGCGTATTCACCATAGAAGAATTAAGGTCGTCAATCCTGAACACAAGATTCCCAATATTGGTTATTTCTTAGGTATGGTCGTATTGCCTAATATGTTACCTTCTCATTTGAACCAAGTGATTATTAATAAGAACTGTATGCTTACTGATGACAGTATTTCTCCTACGATTGATTACGTAGGCACTTCGTTCTATGTCAATACTTCTTCTCAAGAATTAGATGCGGATATTAAAGACATTTATTCAAGAGCGAGAAATGGTAACTACAATATTGCTAAGATTTGCCAGAACATTCATGGGATTGGTGATGTAAGAGCCATTACATTTATGGATAATCCACCTATTCTTTTAAACAGACAGAATAAATGGGTCTATGTATTAGCCATGTCTCGATTCTTAAGACATTGCTTAAATGTACCTGCTCAACCTTACATGTATGTTAATCGTGGTTATATTAATCGATTCAAATACGAGCTTCTGAGTTTAAAAGGAGGTAAAGTATTTGACGATTATAGAATTGCGGATTTAAAACCTCTGTTTGAAAAAGAAGTCGAATGGTTGTTTAATTTGTAAAAAATAGATTCACTCTACTCTCCTGTTTAGGGAGAGTAGAGTATTGTTTTATGCTTTCTCTGCTAATTGAGATTTAATCCGATAACCTTCCAGTTGCCAGATTTTCTCAAAGGCATTGTTGTAAGCGACTTGTTGGCCAATGGTTTGATCAAAGTTTTCAGGATCGATACAAGCTGAATCCCCTACCACTGTAAAGCCATTCTTTAAGGTAATCGCACAAATGGTTACAGTAGTATTTGGAATACGATGATAGTAAACACGCTCTACCAAAGATTCCAGTTTTTCTTCATCTAAAGAAATGATTTCACTCATTTTATTTTCCTTTAATAATAGTCAGATATTAATTTACTGTTGAATTTATCAAAGAAGAAAAATCCGACAGCTTCTAGTGCAATGTAATAAGGTGCACACAAGTTAATCACAATGTCGCGTTTGGCTACAATAGGAATAATCTCAGCCGGAATCGGTTGAGAAGTAAATACCCCATAAGGAATATTAATGGTTCCTAAGTAGTCTTTCTTCCTTTTTCTCATGTTCTCACGAATATCATTGGCTAACTCTTGATTGACAAAAGAGTTTAACCAATTTTCCATATCGGTTTTATTCGCAATATCTAACTTCACGTTAAATGAAGAATAAGGAGGTGGATCCGTCATGCCATAGTGTTTACCGAATGTTTCATTCCAGAACTTATAATTGGCAAAAGGAGATTGATCTTCTTCTTTCTTATAAGAATCTTTCTCTTTAATCTGGGTAGAACGATAGTAAATAGGCTCACCTCTTTCTAAAGAGTGAATGATTCTTCTTTCAGCATCAGCGACTTCTTTTAAGATATCGAGTACTCTGATTTTCTCATCACTATGGAAATTGTACAATCTTTCCATAATCTGTTCAGCATGTTTAATGATGTCTTGAGGACTATTTGAGTTCCTCATGTGGACACCTTTCTTCTCAATATCCAATTCTGAATATACGTTACCTTCTTGAATCGCAATCGTCGCAATATAGTGTTTCGTACGATTTAGGTTTACGAAGATCACAAAGTTAAATTCATTCTTCATCGCAATACCCCAGATATACTTTTCAGGTACACCTAGGTTTGCGGACATAGTAGCTAATAAGTGTTTTAGTGTTAATGAAGACAGCATTACCATAGCAGAATAAACACCTGTCGATAATTGTTTGTCTTTAAAACCACGTGATTTATTCGTATACCATTTTGTCCATGCTTCTGTCGTAAAGATAGAAGAGTCAGTATCTGACATCAAAACCACTTTACGTAAAATAGCAGGAAGCATGGCTAATGAAGAAGGCAAATGACGAGAGCGTAAGAAGGTCTGAATGTAATCCTTATACTCTTGGAATACATGATACGTATTGATGACTTGTGAAGCCATATCCAATACGGTTTCTGTTTTCACGTATTCTGATTCTCGCTCACCAATGACTTTATCAGAGTGTACTTGAATGGCATGGATCTTAATCTCATCTAATGCACTGTTGAAGATTTGTCCTGCTTCTTCTAATTCTAATCCTGGTATTCTTTCTACTTTTTCAGAAAGCTTACCAATGAATTCGTACATGAATTCTTCATTGAATTTCTTCATCGCATGTAAATCGTAAATATAAGCAATACAAGCTCTTTCTTCACGAGTACACTTAAAGAGAAATTCTTTAATGAGTTGTTCTTTCTCCGGCCATCTCCAATAGTTACGTGTACATTCTAAGATGTAATCAAATAACTCTTCGGTATTAGGGACATCGAGATTGTATTTATCCAATACGGATTTAACCGCTTCTAAATCAATATTGGTAGTAAGAGCGACTAGGTTATTAATCGTCACATCAGCAGAATGATAATGACGATTTCCTCCTAGGAGTTTTTCATTATTGGCATTCGCATATCCAGAAGTCATCCGACAATTAGAAGTTAATACAGGATGCATGGATATACAGTAAATCGGTGTAGAAGGTAAAGAAGAAGCACCTGAAATCGAGTTAATGGAACGCTTAATGTTATTCTGTCCATTATTGGCAAAGGCTTCACCTACGGCATTACCCATTTGCTTCATCTGGAACTGACGTTTCTTTAAGGCTTTACGTTTAGGGAATGCTTCTTCTACGTATTGAGAGATATAAGACATTTTACGTTTATGCGGCATGAATGTCGTAAACGTCGCTGCCATGATCTCTTCACCGACAAAGGTTTCTTTGAGATATTGAAGTAAGGTAGAAGTATCGTCTTCGTACCTATCTCCATTTTCATCCTTACGAACACATTTGATCTTAGGATTCTTAATAGGGAATAAACCATTGGGTTTAATGTTAGTCGCTACAAATTCCTTAGCTTCTTCAAAGGGAATGGATTCCATTACAGATAGGAATTTAGCTTGTTGTTCAATGTAATCTCCTACTGGATTAAGTTTACGAGTGTATTCATTCGCTTGTAATACAAATACATTTTCTTTTAGATCGTAATTCTTAACATTAATACCAGAGAGATCATTACGGATAGATGTAGGGGTATTCATCGTATCTTCCTAGATTAAAACTTTCAAAGAATAATGAACACATAGATTAATTTACACTCTACCCCTAAGTGGAGTAGAGTGTAAATGATTCACCTTATTGGGGTGGACGTTCAGTAGTTTCTGGTTTACCAGTCTGACCAGAAGGAGCGCGCTCTGGGTTAGCAGCACGTTCACCTTCGTTACCTTGAGCGGTAGGCGTTGCAACAGGAGGAATGAAACGACCACCAGCTTCAGCAGCACCAGGAACACCTTCAGCGCCTGCACCAGTAGCAGGATTCACTTCTTCACGTTGAGGTGCAGCAGGTGCACCCGTCATCATCGCGTATTTAATGTTCGCCACTGCAGAAGGATCATTTTCTACATGGGGAATTGTTTGTTCATTAAAAACACGCTTAGCATTACGAATAAGAGTGGAATCGTCATTAGAGACTTCTCCTTGGAGCCAATATACAACTTCGCCGCCTTCGTAAGCTTTTTTAGGGGCTTCTGTGCCTTGTACTTCAGCTTCAGTTCCGCCTTCGACTTTCTTTTTAGCCATTGATTTAATCCTTTTTGATCAAAAGAAAAATAGAATGAATTAAGATCTTAAATCTCATACAAAAACATATAAAACTTACTCCCCCCTACTCCCAATTAAGAGAGTAGGGGGTTTCAGTTCGGTTGCAAGGAAGGTATGGTATTTCCACTATCTAGTCTTACTGGATATTAAAGGAGATCGTCATCTCGTGGGGTATCGGGATCCAATGTTTTCTTCATAGAAGTAATTTCGAAGGTGTGAATTCGAACATTACTCATACCGCATTCATGATCAGGAATGACTATAAAGAAACCACTCGTTGTCTGTGGGGCTTGGGGAGGAACTAAAGTCAGTACCGCTGTTTTGGTCCGAATCCGCTTTGGATTGATCGAGGAGAGTTTTCAAAGCTTCGGAGGAGTAAAGCACTGACTACAGACATGACGAATAAGTACTAAAGTGTCTTTCGGTCATATATAGAGTACTAAAGGTAGAATTAGCTCTCTGTTAAGACCAAATTAAAGTTGTTGTAACCTTGGATAGAGAGTGCTCTACGAATGATCTCTAGGTCTTCAATAGAAACACCATCGATGGTGGCAATGATACGATCTGCACGAGTTTCTTGCAAGGTTTCTAAATTAATCCAATCCATGGAATAAATGGTTTCTAGTCCAGAAGAGTTGACTAGCTTAACATAAATCATGGTCATGGGGTCATTGTTATAACCCACTGGAAGATGAGGACGCATTTGCTCATGTAAAGCAATAATGTCTACACCATTAGAAATTGCATTTTGTGCATTCAATACAGCTAAGCATTTGGCATTGGCAATACGCGTACCTAATACTTCTGGCGCATAAGTATCGAAGGAATAAACCTTGCCGATTTGTAGTTGTCGATTTACAGCCATTTTAAATGGGACTCCACGGATTAGTCTTATAAAGAATGATGTTAAAATCATCGTACCCACCAATGTGGTAGCAGTTGACTTTATAGAATCCATCTGCTTGTAATACAGGTTTAGGTAGGTATAATTTATTCGTCATCATGATCGAGAGTACTGAGCAATATAAGCGATAGGCTAATTCAATTAACTGGTTTTCTACTTCCACATCTAAAGTGATTTCAGGATAGATGTTTAAAAAAGAAAACTCGTTAAAGAAGTCTTGTGTATTCTGTATTTGAAAAAGATGATCTTTCTTTCTCAGTACTCTATCGATTTCCATTATGTACAAATGAAACTGATTTAAACTAAAAGAAAAAGTACGTTTCATTTCATTCATAATCTCAAAGACGAGATTCCCATCTGAAATGTAGTACTTCTCTGATAAATCGATATAGTAGGCTTTTAAGACAAACTCAGGATCGTCTTTTAACCTTTGGTGTGTTAAATTCATACGACATTATCCAAGATCAAAGATTCCTTAGTGAACAAGATATAATTGTTTTGTGAAGACAAGTACATGCCTTTGTCACTGATGAATCGATAATAAGCCTGAATGACTTGGAAGAGTGTATCGTATAATTGTATACCCATAGGAGTATTTTGGTAATGTTCTATATTCTCTACGAAAATATCGGATAAGAGAATGGCTTCTGTAGAAGCTTTGGCATCGTAATCGATGTTGTTGTAAGGACGGTTTCTGGAAATGAAGTCCACCAACTGATGAATATCGATAGGGTGGTTTGTCATTTTATAAATTAAGTCAGTAGCGATTAACAACTGGCTAGGGATGTTAACGCTAATAACAGTTTTCTTGCCTAGGGACATATGTGTCTACTCCAATATTGTTTTGGTATCTTAAGCAATAAACAGAGGCTACTGGCAGGTAGTCAATGTCTTCTTGCACTTGAATATAAACACATTCTTTATTTGCTGCTTTTGCTTTATCTAAAACTTCATTTACTAAAGTATCTAAGTACTTTAGGATGGTATCTGCTACTTGAATGTCCAGTCCTATATTTGTTATGGTTTCCACGAACTGAACATATTTGTCTGAATCATTGTCAGGATTAACGTATTCGTCGTATAGCTCGGGTAAATGTACTAAAAAAAAGTGGTGTACACTTTCGTATCCACAAGTACGGAAATCCCAAGAGGATAACTTCTTCTTGAGAAGCTCCTCTTGGAAAAATGCGTAAATGTCGATTAGACAGATGTCGGCTAAATACGTGACTGAATATCTATTTCCTGAATGGTGAATCGTATTTTCCATACGTAGTACTACTTTCTGAAAATAAATTTTACAGTGTCAATTTGGCACGTAATACTCCTTCGGCCATTTGTCTCTGATTTTCTACAACATTTTCTACGTAGATATCAGATACATCTAGAAGAACATGAACAAGATCGACTTCGTCACATGCTCTACCTGTTTCCGCTTCTTCAGTCTCACAAGCAAACTGTTGGAGCATTTCCCATTCAATTATCCTGTAGTCTCCTAAACTTTTTATATAGAGGAATCCGTTTGTAAATGTAGATACGTAAACATCTTGTTTATTGAGTTTAGAAGTAATGACAATACCTTCAATCAATTTTAAAAGATTGTATACCAGTACAAATAAAGGATTCGTACTGAAATCTTTTCTTTCTAATCCGTCTTGAATTAATACTTGGTATTGAAGAGGGAATACGAAACTAACGATTTCTTCAATTGAGTCATGTACTCGGTAGAATTCTACACCACCGAAACGTTTGGGGAGATCACGTCTCAATACATAGTCAACCACTTCTTTAACCAATGCCAAAGTCTCAGCATGACAAATACGAGCAAATATAGCACTAATAAATGGTGTATAGACGACTTCTTTTGTCTTAATGTCTTTTACTTGGCATTTCCTAAAAGTATTGAATACCTTGATGGATTTCTTATAAGTTATTTCAGCACACGATCCATCGATATCTTCTATTAGATAGGTAATACCTGGAACAACGATTTCTTGATAAGTTGACTTATCGTAAAACCCAAAGTCTTCTGTTTCAAATACAGGTTTAGAATAGATACCTATTTTCACTAATTGCTGTTCTACGTCTTCTAATATTTCTCGTACGTTTAAGCTAATGATTTCTTCGTTTTCCATGATGATGCCTTAGTGTATAAAAGTAATCGTTAAATAGAAAGGATCAATAACAAAAGTAATCGGTAGTTTAATGCCTTCGTTATTGACATTCTTATCTTGAATAAATGAGCAATATTGAATGTCTTCTTGATAAGCTTTCTCTAATGCTGAAATGGTTTTAGAAAAGAAGTTCTCTACATGTCCACTCTCTATTGCTGAAACCAACATAGAGATATCTTTACCGACTTCAGTATATCCTGTTAAGTTTTTATCGAATGTTAACAGTAGATTAACAGTATCGATGATTTGGTATTGCTTATTAACAATTACCCAACAACCAATTCTTTCTAACCAATAGTTAAGAATGATGTTCAAACCCGCATACCAAGACCACACATCTCTTTTAAAACCACTGCGTTCAAATTCTTCTTCGTAAATCTTATTAATACCTAGATTATAAATCCAGTTAAAACTCGATAACGTAAATCGATGGTTTGTGATGTATTCACCTAAGAGTTCTTGTGAGGTTTTCTCAGTTACAGAACCAATAGGATTTTCTAATAACTGATGTCCGTATCGGAATACATCTTGAATTGCCTTATCGATATCTAAAGCGAAAAAAGTTTGCTCCATGATAAATTCCTATATAGTTAGAATATTTGTCATAAATTCACAAAGTCTATAAAAATACGCATAGAAAGACTATACCTACCCTGATAAGGGGTAGGTATAGGTCTTCATGAGTTTTTCATTCCTAGCGCATTCTAGATAGGTTAGAACACCAATCCGGATTCATTGTCGCTATTGCTTACGTCAATAGTGGTACGAACCCGAACATTTTCCTTCTTATCGAATTCTTGAATGTTCTTCGTTAAGTCTTCAATCACTCGAGCCATCAGGTAGCTATCGTGAATGGTGAAGTGGACATTGAACAAAGATTTCTCTTTAGAAGAATAATCAAACTTACCTTCTACACGATAAGTACATTTGATTTCTTGATGCTCTGTGTCGTCAGTCGTATTGATGGTAATAACAGAGATGGGTTGGGTGTCATCCAAATCGGTTTTCAATACACGTTCCAATTCACGTTCATCTGAATCTACTGGCGTAACAATATTTGTTAACAGAGTCAAAGAAGCAGGAACTGATGAGACTTTGGTATAGTCTAAGAAGTTAGTAATGTCAGCAGAGTCTACGCCATGGACATTACCTGAAGTCAAGATACGAAGATCGAGTACTGCTTGGGAGACTTTCTTATTGACTTCTTGTGGAGAGAGTTTAGGAGAAACAGCGGATTTCGCATAATTTTGGAAATACTTAATCACAGCAGGTTTCTTCGCTTGACGAGCAATAGACTCGTAGCTACGCAATGTGGCTTGAGTATTGTGGGCATAATTGCGGGTAGTGGCATCGCCAATGACCATAGAGAGGACATTGCGGTTTTCTGCCATCAAGTCTTTCATCAGCAATACGGAAATCACCGAACCAGAACCGCCAGAAGCAGAATGGATAATCACATTCAAGATGTCTTCATCAGTGGTGTGATTATTGATAATACCAGCAGTGTGTGGCATGATTTTATCAATATTGGATTTACGTACTTGTCCATTACCATCCAAGTCTGGAATCAGAGTTAAATTAACCCCATGTTTCTTGAAGAAGTCTTCATTTCGTTTGTAGTTAGAAACTGAAGTATCGACTAAGATGACATTCAGTTGTGCTAACTGAGAATCGTCTTGTTTGATGTGATCTTCCAAAATGGTTTTCACGCAATCAATACCGGCTCCGCCTACGCCAAATAAGTTTACAATTTGCATCAATAAATTCCTTTCGAATATTATAGAGCTTTATTTTGCTCAATATAATAATATATTTATATAACTAATTAGATTATTCGTATGAAAATTATAGCTTATACTATTTATTAAAACACGAATGAAAGGATGGACTTATGTCTACCGTGAATATGTGTCTAGCCGAAATTCATCAAGTGATTCCAGAAGAACTCATTGAGGAGGCATTTGTCACACCTTATAGGCAAGATTACTATCGTCCTGCTAGTGCAGATGCCCGTATCATTACGGAAATCTTTGAAAAACGAGTGATTCCTGATTTGTCCTTGGAATATGCTCATCAAGTTACGATTCCTTTAGAATCTTGTCAGATTGAACCATTAAACGTATCGGATTATGTGGTTGTGGTTCCACCTAATGTCTTACAGAATAGAAAGATATTGTCTGTATTGGGTGTCAATACGGTTAACATCTATAATAACTCTTTCTTTGGTTCAGATGGCTTAGCTGCGGGTGTGTCTTCTGTCATGGCAGCAGGAGCTAAGATGGCAGCTGGGAACAGTTCTATTCCACCTAATTACTTAGAGAAGACTGAAGTTATTTCACCTAATTCTTTTATCATCAAAAGAGCACCTTACCTAAATACCAATTGTACGATTGACGTATTAGTAGAACATGATTCTAAACTGAATACGATTGATCGTACTGCGATTGCTTATGTGAAAGAATTGAGTCTCTTAGCTTGTAAAGCTTACATCTATAAGAAATTAAAGATTAGAGTTAATAGAGCAATGCTAGATGGTGGTTCTGAATTGTCCGCTTTTAGTGAGTGGTTAGATACTTACGCAGATGCTGAGGAATTATATCAAGAGAAGAAACGTGATGCTTCTCGTATTCTCTGGCAAGCAGATGAAGATCAAAACTGGAAACTCTGGCGTTTGACCATGGGTAACTTGATTTAATTAAAAAGAAAGAATACTGAACATGAGTTTTACAGTGGTACCGGTTTATTCATTTAAACCACAGCTCAGTACTGAGTCTGCCATTTTACCTAGACGATTTCAAGATGACGAACTTGTTCCGATTATGGGTGACTTTGCCACTCAAATTGCTTGTCGTTTGAATGAGATCTTCCGTAAAGATGGAAGTGATCAAGAACACATGGTAGAGTCCATGGGTCGAGATATGGGTGATAAGAATGATCCTACGAAAAGTTATGCTATCGGTCGCAATGATGTTGTCACAGGTGCCGGTGATTCTGTTCCTGCTATACGTGATGGGCACTTAAGTGTAGAGCATGTAGAAGGTGGATTAGGATTATACGATATTACAGGTGAGATTGCTGGATTGATTAAAGGTAATTCTCATCCTTTTATCTGGACAATTCAATACGAAACTTTAACCAATAAACATATTGAGAAAGTCAGACAATTGATTGTAGAAGGCTACTTTGTCAATTTGATTATTCTGGTTCCTGCTGGAATTAAAATGGATGAAGTTCAACTGAAGTGCAGTGATTTATTTAGTCTGATGGAAAGTACAGATAGACTCGCTGTCTTTGCAACTTTCGTAATGACTAAAGCTTAAAGCAAAAAAAAGAAATGCTCCTCTACCTATTACGGGTAGAGGAGTGTCTCTTTATTGCCCGATGTTTTTGTTGACTGCTTGACTCAACGCATTCAGGCTGACTTTAGCCAGCTTGTGGAATTGAATCACATCGAAACAATTGGCACTTGGTTTAGTGATCGTGCCTTTGGTCGTGTTCACGTAAGATAGTGCTTCTGGTGACAAGTCTAACTTCAGATGACCTAATTCTTCTTTGATGGCTTCTTTAACATCTTTATTCAAAGCAATGACGAATGAAGCCGTAGAATCGTATTCTCCACTTTCACCTGTTTGATCAGGCAGGTAGAGAATACGGATACAAAGCGTAGGCTTATCTTTAGGATTTTCACTGTCAGATAAGTAAAGTACCACGTCGTCGAAATGGAAACAACCAATAGGAAGCTTAGCGACTTCTGTACGATACTCGAATTCAGTCATAATCGAATCATCAAAGCAAACCATCGTAGTCACGACATCAAAGTCTTTAATACGAAGGTTGTCTTTACCTTGGAAGAGTTGATGAGACAAATCATCCACAATAGACTTAGGTAAGTTCTTGTGGTAGTATACGGTAAAGGCTACTTTCTGATTAATGGTAATCAGTTTTGGCTTGACGTATTCGTAAGGATCGACTACATCTGGATTCGTATCAAGAGCTTCTAATTCAGGTAAAGTAGAAGCAATAAAGGGATCATTATAATCCAATGCTTTCGCACAGATGTTAATTCCCAATTGAGCGAGTAGATTAATATACTCTTCTCGCTCTTCTTGAGTTTGACCTTCTTTGGAATAGTCTAAGATATACTTCACTGGAACCTTACCGACTGGACCGACTATCAAAGGAACGATTTCTTCCTCTTCATTGGCTTCTTGTAGTTCTGGATCGTATTCGTACTGTTCCATGTTAAGCCTCGAACAAATCCAGAATTTCTTGCATACGTTCTACTGTAGGTTTCTTAGAACCCAGTTCGATACGAATGATGTCTGAATCACCCAGATCTACTACGTAGTTTTGAAGATGCAAGAATTCAGCAATTTCGTCCATGTAGAAGTAAAGCATTTTCGCAATTTCCATGGTGCGGTAGGTAAAGCGTTCTTTGTTTTCTTGTTGATCCAAGTAGAACAAGTGATAGTGAGCATTGTGGAGGAATTGTTTCACCAAACCGTTCAAGGCTACGGTAGCTTCTTCACGAGTGATGTCAAGTTGTTTGGTTTTCATTTTAAAAGTCCTTTAATAAAAGTTAGAATAAAATTAGATCATGTTCCAGTTGGAAATCGTGACCTGGAGTTCAGAGGGAGAATAACCCTCTTTCGGGAAGATGTCGAAACCTTCTGGATTTACGAATAGTTCCAAGAAGTATTCAACAATATCGAAAACATTGACTAAGCAAAGTATTGCATTCAATTGGAATACTTTATTCAAATCGATGTTTTTGAAATTACGATTAATATAATCGTTCAAGTCATCAATGGCCTCTTCAGAGAATTCACCTTCATTCTCTAGATAAAGATACGTCAAGTATTCAAGAATACCGGTTACATATTCCTTATCCAGATTACGGTAGAATTTAATCATGACAACAAGTACGATTAAGTGGGATTCCTCTACTAGGAAATCTCCGATATAAGTTGCGTGATCCGCACAGAGATTGATGTAGAAGTAAATGGAGTTAGTGAGGTAGCGAGATACCTCGCCAATGATACGCTCTGTCTGCCATTTCTTATCCGCAAAGTTTTGCAGATAGTATTCCAGCAAGAAGATCAACGAAACATGATAAACCAAACAGATTTCATCCAGTGAAGCTTCACTCAAATCCAAGATAGGATTCGTGACATCCACTACTGGATCATGTTTGACTTCTACTGGGAATTTGATTTGCTTAAACAAATCTTCATCCGAGAGTTTACCTACCCATTCATGAAATCCTTCTTGAATTGCTTGAATGGCATTTGAATGCATTAATGCATATGAGCTACCTGCTATATGCTTAATCGTTTTAGAAATGATCTCTTTATCTTCTAATAAGAGGTCACGAAGTGAAACTGTTTCTTTTCCTTGAAACAGTGGACTAGCAATTACGCTAGAGTAAAACTCTTTCAGTGTTGATTTGTCCATTTTGAATTTTCCTTTAATAATTTAGCTATAGATAGTGTAAAAAATAAATTAGAATAGAGAGATTGGATTAGTCCAATCTCTTTAAGTATATGTGTTAAATCGCGTGAGAGTGCGATTAATTCATGTTAATAGTATGGATTTGAAATAATTTATAAAGTGAGTGAACAACCATGATCCTTTATCTTAAAGATTGGGACAAACTTCCCACAGCTTTTCCTCATGTAACCACCAAGAATCAGTCGTTCATTGACTTAGCAAACGTCTTTAAAAAGATGGGATTAAAGAACTATTATTTCCATTTGGCTTTGCATGATCCTGACTTGGAATTTGTGGATCCTTTTGCGGATAATTTGTCTCCCCAAATGATTGTTAAAATTGCCAATGAGATTGCAGTGAATCCTTGGTACTTCTTTAGAGAAATTGCACAGACACCAGACTCTACGAGTGACAATAGAATGTTCTTTAGAGCGAATAGGGCAAATATCTCTTTGTTCTGGTGTTTCTTTAACCATTGTCAATACTTCTTAATCCAACCACGTCAGACAGGTAAGTCTTACTCTACAGATATTATCATGATGTATTTACTGTGTTTCCGTAAGAGCTTGAAACTACTTCTCTATACAAAAGACTCTCAGTTGAGAATGTTAAACGTGATTCGTTTAAGAACACTGATTGCTACTTTACCTGCTTATCTAAATCCTCTTACTCGTAAGGACAGTAATAACTCCGAAGGTATTACCGTATTGAATAACAACAATTACTATAATACCATTATTGCTCAGGAGTCTGAAGATGCAGCGTATAAGAAAGGTCGTGGTAATACCGTAGAAGTACGTCAGTGTGATGAGGTGGCTTTCTGTAAATTGAATTACATTACCATTCCGTCTATGGGTTCTGCGATGGACGCGGCGAGGATGAATGCTTTAGCCCAAGGTAAAGAGACTGCCTCTATCTTTACTACAACAGCAGGTAAGAAAGATACTCCTCATGGTCGATGGGCTTATGAAGTCTGGAATGAATCTGCACAGTTTGACGAGAAGTATTATGATTCGTTTAATGCTGAGGAATTTGAGAAAAGAGTGAGAGAAGATTCTAATCCTTCTGATCCTTTAGCGAAAACCTTTGGTTTATTCCAAGTACAAGGCACGTTCTCACATCGTCAATTAGGTTATACAGACGAATGGCTGATTGAGAACATGTCTCGAAACAAAGTAACCGGTGAAGATGCTTTACGTGACTATTATAACGTATGGACATCAGGTACAGAATCTTCTCCATTTACGGTAGAACAAGCACAGATGATTAAGAACAGTGAAACTGATCCTCTATTTAGAGACATTGGTAAGTTCGGTATCGTCATTAACTGGTATGTCAATCAACATGAACTTTCTGACTTATTCCATCATTGTCCGATTATTGTGGGGCTGGACTCTTCTTCAGCTATTGGTAAAGATGCCTGCTCATTAACCTTTGTGAATGCTTTGGATTTGAATATTGTTGGTACGGCAAGTATCAATAAAGTTAATCTATTCCAATACTCTCAATGGTTGTGTGACTTGATTATTCGATTCCCTAAACTACTCTTAGTACCAGAGAATCGATCTTCAGCTCAAGGTATTATCGATTTCTTGATTGAGACTTTACCTGCACATGGTATTAATCCATTCAAACAAATCTTCAATACGATTGTCCATGAGAAAGATGAGAATCAAAGAACGTTCTTGAACATGGATGCTCATCCGAATCCTGCCTCTGTAGCGAATATGTATCGCAATACTTTTGGTTACAGTACTTCTGGTAAAGGTCGATACTCTCGTGATAACTTGTACGGAGAGACGTTCTATCGTGCAATAGATATTATTGCCGATAAAGTGAAGGATAAGAAACTGATTCGTGAGTTATTGGGATTGGTGATTATCGATGGACGGATTGACCATGGTTCGGATAAGGAAGATCACGATGACCAAGTCATCTCTTGGTTATTGGCTTGTTGGTTTATCTTCAATGGTCGAAATGTAGGTTACTACAATATCAATCGTGGTAGATTCTTGTCTAATGTGGTTTCCGCAGGTGAAGAGATTGATCCTGAGAAAATGATGAAGATGAGAGAACAAGAAGCATTGAAAGATAAGATCTCTTTAATGTACGAAGAATTGTCCAATACTGAAGATCACTTTGAATTTGCTAAATTAGAGAAATCTATTCGTTTGTTAGAATCTAGATTGACTCCTGAAGCTCGTTCTCAATTAGCCATGTCTGTATCTGGCATGATTGATGACTTGAAAGAAACACGTAGGATTAATGCGATGAAATCTTCTCCTGACATGTTAAACGATGTGATGGATGGATTGAAGTCTATGTCTGATGTTTCTTTGAATCATCCTTTCATGGGTAATCGTAATGATTACTTTGATACAGTTTACCAACCAAGTAATGACATTAGCAGTATCAATTACTGGTTAGGCTATTAAGACATAAAAGAAAACACTCTCTACTCCTTTTTAGGGAGTAGAGAGTAGATTTATTCTTGTCCGTTTTTCTGTATAATAGACATTTTGATGTCTAGGAAAGCCGAGACCACTGCGTTGATTCTGTATTCCTCAGGATAAATCCTAGGAAGTAAAGTAGGAATCTGTAGTGTAGAGTTCATCACCTTCCTCATCTTTGTGGGGAAGCACTCAGGCACAATGCCTGTGACTTGATAGATGAAGAATTTCTTATATCTCGTAAAGAAGAGTCCTTTATTCCTTTCCATTACATAGGTTCTTTTCACAACTACAATGCCCATAGAACAATTGAATTGATTCCCAATGGTAATGATGGTTGGTTCAGACTCTTTAACTTTAGTGAAATTGAACTCTGTTCGAACCAGACCTGAAATCGAACGAGTGGTCTTGTATGTTTTTTGAAAGAGTTTTTTCAAAAAGCGCATATCTCATTCCTTAAAGTGTTTTCAATAACTTTAAGAATAATGTAATATTGGCTATTAGAGTTATTTACGTTATCCTTGGTAGTGTTTCATGGTAAATGCTCTTAAAACAATGTAGAGCATTACCCCAGTACGAGTAGCTGCAATGGCGGGACCTGATTTGACTTTAGTCGCACGTCTTACGATGTCTTCTATATCTGCTCGTATCTCTAATAAAGTTTCTTCAGTAGAACGAGAAGAGGTATAAACACCTTTCATCTTAGAAATCAATCCAGCTATGTCTGAATTGTTTTTCATGGTATTGCGATTTAAGTAGAGGTAAGAGAGTAGATGATTCATGAGTTTTGCCACGATTTCATCTAGTTCTAGTTTACCGTCAGAGCCTTTGCCATAAGTATCGCTGATCCAGCTTAATGTGCTTCTGAACATTTGAGCCGGCATGGTTTTATTACTGGATTCAATAATAGATATTAAATCAAGTTTAATAAAAGAATGCTTATCAGCAATGATTCCTTCTAAATATCGTTTGTAGGTTTCTAGAGATTTCTCTTTGTCTTTTAAGACTTCTTCCCCATCAGTGTCGATGAAAGAAGAGGAAGACGAAGTAATCGTCATGGTTTGCAGATTCTTCTGTACGTTGTAGATATTCTTTAACATGTTTTTAATACGAGACTGAGAGTCTGTAATCATGTAACCTACAGAGTATCCTGTATTACGAATATCCACATCCATTTTCTCAATGGTGGTTTTATGGATAGAATGCTTCATGTCAGTCGTATCATCACCACGTTCACGTAATACGGCTAACCACGAGCCTAAACGCTTAATGGCGTACTTGTTAGACATGGAAGATAAAGTAGCTTCTGCTGTCTGTTTAGAACAAGGATAAGGCCAGTGGCGTTGCATACGTGACGTTAAGAAACGAATGTTCATGACAATCACTATATCAGACATGGCTTTCTGTTTACGTTTCTCTGGAATCTTAGAAGAATGCCAAATCGAATGGATCAACCAAACACAACTCAATGAGAAGGGATCCGAAGCGACTACGTAGTGTACAGGAGAAATGATTTCTGCTAAAGGAGGAGCGATGGTGAGTTCGTCTACTTGGAGTATCTCTTCAAACCATCTTAACCGATCTGAGTTGATGAATTTTACTACGGTATCTCCTATTGTATCTCCTCCGAAGAATTGAGCATGTTCAGGAGAACGAGTAATAAAGGAATTTAAATATTGTTCGATTCGATCACAGAGTTTCGTGTCGATAGGTAAACTGGAACAATAGTCGTTAAATACCTCTCGGACATTTTTGTACATGAAATAAATTCCTTAAACTAAAAAAAGAAAATAGGTTAGTGTATAATCAGAAAATAGAGAGTACTCCGTAATGGAGTACTCTCTAGTAATCTGTCATGATTGATTAGTAGGTATACATTCTTTCCAGAATACTGAAAACTCATTGATGATCTTAACAGGATCAACATGTTTTTCGTATTCAGGAAGGATATAGTTCTTCGTCATTACTTCGATTAATCTGGCTAACTCTTTTACTGCTTTTAAGTAATTAGCATTAGAATAGTGATCAATCTCGTAACGATGTTCAATACGGGTAATCCATTTCTTTTCTTTACCTTTTACGAATAAATCGTAATTGGTATCCGCTTTACCTTCTACTTCACGAAAAGAAGCAGAATGAGTAAAGCGATTGGTTTGAGGAGCAAAGGTCATTTTAGTGATGACTTTATGTTCCTTTGGGAATTTATCACCTAGGATGAAAGTGAATGTCTTTGTAGAGATATTCGCAATGAATTCCATGTAGGCTTCTGATTCCACTAGGAAGTCATTGATACGATGTCCTAAGAGATTGCGCTCATGCTGATCTTTCACTTTCAAGAGGTGACAAATGTCATCGATGTCGATGTGTAGATACTCGTGACTTTCTTTAACTTCTAGACGAATCGGTACTAAGACTTCTGCATGTCGGATAAAAGCGACTTGTGTAGTTTGATCCAATTTAGCAAAATTCTCTACTGCTAAGATTTCTACAGGATACTTAGTAAACTGTTTAGAATGAGTAGCCAACAAAGTAGTCGGAAGTAGTACTTCTTCATCTTTGATCTTAGAAGGGAATTTAGAGTTTCCTTCTGTAATGGCTTTAATGTCGTGACGGACACGATTGATGTTTTCTTCTTTAATGAAGATAAGATTGAATTCAATCATCATTTTTCATTTCCTTTACGTAAAGTTTGATTTAGGATATCCATTTCAATAGTATAGGTTTAAAATAAAAAGAAAATACTCTCTACTCCTTTTTACGGGAGTAGAGAGTACTTGAGTATTAAGAAATCACCACAGGGAATGGTGCCATACTGTAGAACACGTCATTGTTATTGTATCGAGTAAAGAATACTAGAGATACAGTAGAAGTATTGGTACAGCGTGTAGGTACAGAAAGATCCTGATTCCACATGCTGATTGGGAACTCATGTTCCTGACCTTCTACTAACAATTTAAACATATTCGGTTTAGGTGCTTGGTTTTCACGATTCGTACGATATTGAGGTAAAGTAGAATAGTAAACTTTTCTAAACCATTCTTCAACATCCGAGCAGTTATTGGCAAAGTTGTAATGGTAGTTCGTACCAGACATGATTCGTACATTACAAATCAAGTTCTCACCATAAGGCGGATTCTGATAAGCTTCAAAACCAATCAGCCATCGATCTGCTGTATTGTCACCTGCATTACGCAGCAAACGAATATCGACTTGTTGTGGATGGATGTGTTCACGGAAGGTATTGTTCAATACCCCTAAGTCAATTGCTACGTTCAATTGTTGGTTTGGTCCGTAGAGTTTGCCATTCAATGAACGAGTTGGTGAATTAGAAGTAATGTATACATCGTTAGTTACATCCAACCATTGGTTACGATCTAGTGTAAAGAGATACCAGTCTAACTGATAACCTACCGTGTCGTTTACCCAACGTGGAATTGGATAAAGTTTTACAGAGTACGCACCATCACGTTCTGTAATGGTATAATTGAAACTACGGGTAATGAAATAACGGTTATTGTTATTAATAACATTTACAGATTTTTCATTAGGGCCTAAGTAGTATTTCAATACCAGTACACCACGTACACCTACAGTAGATTCTGAAGCACGGTCTAAGTAGAGTAAATCAAACTTATTGCCATCTACTGGATAAGTCACCATGGTACCATCGGTATAGTGTACTTTACCCATTAGGTTAATCGAGTTTTTCAAGACTTGTTCAGGAATCAAAAGATTCGATTCGTCTTTGGCATCGATGTAAGCTGACTCTAAAGAAATAGCCGATACAAATTTATCTGCATCAGATACGTCTCTCAATAGAGCAGATTTTTCTACGATGAAATTCGTACGAGAAAGTAAACCACCTTTATCATCGTAGATCAGGATTAAGATCATTTCGCCTTCTTCGAGCTTATGGGCTGAATAGAAAGGCGGTAAGAACCATTGGGTGTGATTATTGGCATCACGTTGTTGAATGGGTTCTAAAGGGATCTCATTACCGACTACATTAAAGCTAGAGTCGTATCGTACAGAAATAGGTAATCCACCTGCTCCAGCTACAGTTCCCTTATACGCAATGGCATGGTGGGGCATAGAACCTTGGATGTGGAACTGTGCAGGTACAGTTAAAGTAGGACGGACTACTGAATCATCGTAGAAGATTTGTCTTGCACAAGGTGTAGCTAACGTACCACCTGCAAAGAATCGACCTTCGTCACGAGTCATTTCATCGGAAGCTGTTTTGGAAGAGACTTCTTCTAATTCAGGAATCAAAGTGGTTTGATCCACTGAGATGACTTTATAACGAGTCAAGGTATTAATGTCTCGTACAAAGTCGTTGACTTTAGGCACATACTTACGACGACCTTCCTTACCTAGGTAGATGTCGTGCAGTGCCCACTCTCGCCAGACCTGAGTATCATCTAAGATAGGTGGCTCACCATCTATCCCGACAATTGACACGTTCGCAGCTACACCACGACCGTATACGGGTTGGTTCACGGGAATATTGTTATCACTCACGTGCCTTCTCCAATTCTAATAAAATGCGAGATCTCAATCTCATTTCTAAAATAAATTCGAACAATCTGTTTTAAGAATCGTACTTCATGGTAATCCAAAGTAGTGACCTCATTCTTATACGTCGGGTGGATCGTGACGTGTTTCATGGAAATGTTATCCAATCTAAAATAAGGTTCTGCTACAAATAAGGATTTATAGTTCGATTCAACAAACTGAATCACTTCTTGATCGGTATATCGACCTTCCATGTTCGGGAACTTATATTGCTTGCGTTTTAGATCATGGATGATTCTAGACAAGATAATAGAATAGACTTTGTAGAGTCCTTCAATCGGTGGATTAGAAGAGAATTCTTTGTCTTTAAAGAATTGTCCCATGTAGTCCGATACTTTCTTATCTAAGATATCTGATTTCTTCTTAAAGCTATAAGTGTCTTCTGTATAGGTTAAACGCTTCGGTACGATGATGTCTCTGATTTCGTAGGGTTTACCTTCTAATTCAGAAACACGTTCAGGAATGATGGATCCTCTTTCTGAGAATCCTAGTTTGGATTGATCAATAATACCATTACCTACTTTAAATAAGTAATTCTTATCATCGAAAATTTCCCAAACACCATTACGAGACAACATGTGGTTATTGACATAACCTACTTGTCTGTTTACGGTAATCCCTGCTAGGCGAGTACCCTCTCCATTTTCATTAGGACGAGTTTCTGCAAAGGACATCATTCTGTAGGTAATCTCTTGGCTCTCTTTAGTAAGATCCAAACAAGATTTATTGATAATGTAGACTTGTGGGAATTCCACAAAGTAATCCACACCTTCAATTAATGCTTTACCATTTAAGAAGACATCTAAGTACCCATAAGGCACATGAACAGGTCGAACAAAGACATTGTCTTTTTCAACATTGTAATAATGCTGATTTAACGTAAAGTTTAAAATACCTTTCTTAAAAGGTACGAGAATGGTACGACACAAGAAAGTACGATCAGTACGAACAGTAAAGGTATAATCGTTAATCAAACGAGAAGAAGTACCTGTAATCGTAATACCTCGTTTACCGTTAATCGTCTTCCATGCCCAGAGTCCTTCTTCATTGGTTACATCTTCCCATCTATTCGGTTCTTCTTCCAAACCTTTAATACAAGCATAAACTCTAAATTCCTCATCTTCAGGAATTTCGACATCTAAGATGTTAATCGAATCATTAGGCTGGCGCGTACCAATACCAGAAATGAATTCTACCAATCTACAATCAGGACTCGTAACAGGATATTGATTGTAATCTCCTAGTCGTCTCCATGATAAGAGATAACCACCTTCATCGTATTCGAAAATGGTCGAGTACTTACGGTAAGCATAAGGAACATTCACTAACTTACCACCTAAACCATCATCGATAAACTCTTCGTAAGGATGGAGAGATTTACCGGTATAGTAAGTCGCAGCATTATAACCATAAACTTCTTGGACTTCAGTAATGTCACAAACTGCTTTGGGTTTCACAATCAATCGTGCTAATGCAGAAGCCTCTAATACGTCTGCTCGCCATTCGTCAATATTGCTTCTCATGCCTTGCATGGCAGCTAAACGATTTTCGTATTCGAGCTTATTGAGTTCGTGTAAACGATTATTGACAAAAGGCAAAGTCTTCTTACCATATTGCTTACGATAATAGACTCTAAAAACCACATTAGCAATTTGTTCGTTAATGAAGTCATGATTGTCCATCATCTCTTTTACTAGATTAGTAGAAATGGAGAAATCACAATTGCTGACTTGTCGAATATTGGTTTCTGAATTACGATGTAGTACTACACCTTTGTAAAGACGAGGTGTATTGTTGGGATAAGCGCATAAGTGGAAATCACAATCATCGTAGTATTCAAAGAGATTCTCTTTATAAGAGAGATTGTGCGTAAATAGATATTTACGAATCTGATCGATTTTCGATTTAAATGTAGGTACAGAACCTACTTTCATTTCAATCACTTTAGTAATGGTAGAATCGTAAATGAGTTCTACCACATCTTTCTCTAGGATTTCTACCGTAATCGGATCGTTAACGAGATAACCATTGACGTAAGTAAACACTCGACCTGGTTTATCCTTATACGTATTGTAGAACGTGATTAAAGGATTCTTTTCAAAAGACCGATAAGGTTTAGCGTATTGAATTGCTATAGTCTCTTTCGGTAGTTTCTGATCGTCGTAGTGATGTAATACGTTATCGTAGGTTCTGAAGAGTATATCTTCCGTATTCATGTCCCAATCGAGTTTTAAATCTTCTTTAATAATTAAAACCAGATTCTTCTCACGAGTGAGGGTATAGTAGATATGGCTTAACGGAATGGTAATACCTTTTTCCGTATAGAATTGGAAAACTATTGTATGTTCTATACAATGGTCAGCCATGTTAAACCAATGAGATCGATCATGCCAATCTACGTAATGGAAATTGAAGACTTCTTCAGAAACTTGTCCGACCATGTACGCATGATATCGTTCATGCTTAGTAGGGAGATTATAATCCTCTGTGACTAATTTCACATGGTTACGTGTTCCACCAAAAGGCGTAATACGTTTAGGACGGACAATGCTTTGGTTATCTTGATACGGAGCACCCCAGAGGTTGTAGAGATAATGACCTATTAAATAAGGTACACTCATTTGGTTCACTCCTTAAAAGAATTAATAGTCGTTAACGATGCTGTTTACGGCTAGGATAAAGTTGGCTTTATCGCGTGTAAAGTTACGCAATGCCATTTTGGTTAGACCTGCATTCTTGAAGACTTGTTCAGAGAGACAGATCACTAAAGTAGCAATGAATGTCGGAATGTGTTCTACGGACATGGCTAAGATTTCTTGTTTCTCTAAACCAATCCAAACATTCGCATTTAGGTTTTTAGCAATTACTGTATAGAATAATCCTTCATTGATTTTCTGTACGGCAGGATTTGAAATCTTTTGACGAATTTTCTCTAAGAAGTCGCTTACGTTTTTATAGAACTCTTGGTCTAAGTAACGATAAAGGAAGCTAGAAGGAATATTGATCTCACGAGCTAACTTAGCAATTAATGCATCAAATTCCAATTCACCGGCATAAGGATCATTGTGGAGCATGGAGTAATACATCCAGCCTGACAATGCTCGTAATGCCAAAACTTCTTCGTTATTCAAGCTAAACGCCATAGACAGAGAAGAAGTAATCAAGTCTACGTAAGTCTTCACGACATTAGGAGACAATGATTTAATAGAACGTGTACCATTGTTAATCAAGTCTGATGTTAATACAGTACGAATAGTTTGCAATGAGAACAAAGGTTTATTGGCTACCGCATATTCGCCTTCTTGTCGTTCACGAATGAAAGAAGACAAATCGCAAATGGTATAGGTTAATCCCTTAACGGTTTCAATGGTTAAAGGATGAGAAAAAGTCGGTACCACAGGATTCGGATAAATGAAGATAGTCTTATTGGCTTCATTGATTTTCATCCAAGGATAATTCAATCCTAATGATTGTCGAATTGCAGTTTGGGAACGATCAGTATTGAACTTACTACCAATCGTGGTTTCGTAAGGTGAATAAAAAATGGCCATTTATTTTATTCCTAGGTAATATTAAATTTAAATAAAAGCTTTTATCAGTAAAGTCTCCGTAGAGAACATCATACTTTTTACTGATAAAAATTTCAATGTATCCTATATATTCAATCCAGTTACCACGATATTATGAATATCGTGGCTAATCACGTTATCAAATTAGACATAATCCATGTCTAATGTATTGCATATTCGCTTGTCAATAGAACATTACCGGTAATGTTTTTCATGTATCTTGTCTCTTAGATTCATTCTAGAGATAGCGAATACAATTCAAAATTTATTTATGTTTTTAAATGTCTATTCTCTTTTACTATTAGGGGATAAGACATTGGAGATTCTAAAGAATGGATATCTACATCAATAATCCTACGCCCCACAGTTTCCACTTGGGTACTAAGGATCTGTCTGGTAGACCTCAATCCGTCGTTTCTATCCCACGTGCTCCGCACATGGCTTTCTGCCCTTTCTACAGTGAGAAAGGTCCTGTTGAAGAAGTGGTGGTAGATGGTACTGCCTTTACCAAATTGTTTGGTAACAAAACGCTGGATCCTCTTTATAAATACTACAACCACTCTTCTGTGTTCATCGAAGGTATGCTGGCTGATGGCGGTACCATCATTGCTAAACGTATTGTACCTGAAGGTGCTGAACGTAAAGCAGGCTTGCGTCTGTCTTTGGAATACGTTGAAGTAGAAGTAGATGAATACGAACGTGATCCTTCTGGTCAATTCCGTTTAGATCGTGGTCAAAAAGTGACCACTGGTCGTAAAGTCCCTGGTATTTCTTACCGTTGGGTATTGGAAGAATTGAAACCAGAAATCGTGACTCTTTCTAATCGTACGATTCAAAACTCTGGTTTGGGTCATGCCGCTACTAACCAAGTCGACTTCTCTGTAGAAGGTGTGATTGGTAAACGTTATCCTATCCTGGACTTCGAAGTGAGTTCTTCCGGAGCATGGGGTAACCTGACTGGTATTTCTATTTGGGCACCTAAGATCAATGATCAATCCCCACTGAATACCACTGCTCTGAATGACACAGGCTCTTATCCTTTCCGTCTGCAAGTCTACACCAAACCGAATGTTACGAGCAACAAAACAGTAGAAACTACTACACTGGGTGCGCGTGAGATCGATTTCTCTTTCAAACCAGGTGCCGTATCTAAAGTGGGTACTCGCTATAACTTGGCAGAGACTTTCGTTAATCACTACAACAATGTTCGTTCTGACGATCCAACCATTCCTTCTACTTTCGGTTCTTTCAGTCGTATCCATGTTTACCAACAAAACATCGATACTGTTTTGGCAGTATTCTTGCAAAAAGAATTGGATGTCTCTGGTTCCCAAGTCCCTGTTCTGAATCCTCAAACAGGCGAAATGGAAAACGTGACTCGTTACTACGGTGACTTTGCTGCAGTAACTGAAGAAACCAAAGCAGATGCCAAATACCTGTTTAACTTGTTTACAGGTATGCACTCTGATGGTCGTCCTTACCAAACCTTCCGTGTGTCTGACAATGTTACGACTACTGAAGGTGAAGTGACTACTTTGCGTGAAGGTTCTGTACAGTGGTCTACTGGTGGTACCGATGGTGAAATGAACGATACTAAGTTCGCTGCTGCTGTCGATGCACTTTTGGAAGACTTTGCAGATGAGAACGGCAAATACATGGACGATACGACCTATAACGATTCTGTATTCTACGATACTGGTTATCCGATTGAAACCAAATTTAATCTGAATAAATACCTGGCTAATCGTAAAGACCGTTGGGTATGTGCTACTACTCATGTTTCAGGTGAAGGCATTATCTTGCCTGCTGAAGAGAATGCTCGTCTGGCAGCCATTCGTAACCGTTTGAAACTGTCTCCTGATTCTGCTATCTTCGGTACGCCTACATTCCGTGCTATTGTAGTAAAAGGATCTGGTAAATTCCGTAGCTCTGTTTCTAGCTACGAAAAACGCGTACCACTCTCTTACGAGATCTGCCGTTTGTTCACTAAGTACTGGGGCGCTGGTACAGGTCGAGCCAATACTCGTTGGGATCCGACTGAAGGTGACAACAACTACCTGCGTTACTTGACTGATATCTCCAACCCTTGGACACCTTACGTTCGTCGTAATGAAGCTTGGGGTGCAGGTGGTATGTGGGCTGAACGTAGCGAATCTGGTCGTTTCTACTTCCCTGCTATTCGTACCATCTACGAAGACTACTCTTCTACCTTGATGAATGCTCGTATCATGTTGTTCCATGTTGAATTGAACAAAATTGGTGCAGAACTGCGTCGTCGTTTCTCTGGTAAAGACTGGTCTCAAGCTCGTCTGAAACAAGAAGCAGAATCTTGGTTCTACTCTCAAGTCAAAGACAACAAGTTTGGTGGTACCATTGACGTAGAAGGTGAGTTGTACTTCACGGCTATCGACACAGAACGTTCTTGGTCTTGGCATTTTGTGGCTCGTGTATACGGCGACAACATCAAAACCGTACAAACGTTCTACAGCGAAAACTACCGTCGCTCTGACAAACCTGATGATTTTAAAGGCATCTCTGCCTAAGTCTATTAGAATTAGAGAGTTAATACCGATTAGCTCTCTTTCTTTATTTAAAGAATCTTATTACAAGGTAAAACAAAAATGGCTCGTATAGAACCCGTTTTTATGACTAAAGGCACAGGTGGTTTTGCTGACGGTATTCAGGCTCCTGTAGTAGGTCTCATTGAAGGTGGTAACTTCGGTTATGCTAAACAATGGGCAGCTTGGATCAACAATACCCCTTATACCTCACGTCCTCTTATCTCTTTCCTTCTGGAAGCTCCTCTGGGTTTCAAATTGCTCCCTGAAGGTAAAACCCACATTGCTATCTTGCGTAGCTTAGTGGAAACCATTCGACATCGTATTAATGGTTTGGGACACAAACTGACTGTCTCTACTGACCAAAACCAAGCATTTGGTGGTTCTGGACAAAAATACGAAGTATTCACCAACGTGACTGAAGATCAGTTGAACGTTACCATGTCTTTCTGGGAACGTCCTGGTCTGGCGATTGGTCGTTACATGCGTTACTGGATTGAAATGCTGATGATGAACATGGAAACCAAATATGCTTCCATTTCCACAGTAGCTGGTACGGCTGACTACGATGCGATGCCTGACATGTACTCCATGTCCATGTTGTTTATCGAACCGAATGCCACCATGACTAAAGTGGTTCAATCTTGGATCGGTATCAACATGTGGCCTAAGACTTCTGGTGACAACGAAGCAAAACACGATAAAGAGAATCCTTCTGAAACTCGTGAATTGCAAATCGAATTCACTGGTATCTACCATTACGGTCCTGGCGTAGACTTCTTTGCTCAAAAATTCCTCGACAGTATTAAATTAATCAATGCGCAAGTCTGGACAGAGGAAGCCCTCCATGGAAATGCTGGTCTTGACAGCATGGTAGCAGGATCACGTATGTCATTTGGAGAGACGGTAAGGAACGTGAGCCGAAAACAATTCAGGTAATTAACTTGGAATGGAAATAATAGTAGTACTTCTACTATTATGAAGAGTGCACTACTTGTTAAATTATTTACAGTCCGCTCTCCGAAAGGGGAGTGGGCTGTAGGTAATTTATGTTTTCCATTTTAACTTAAAGGATTACTTAAAATGAAAGATATTCTATCTAAAGAAGAACTATTAGAAAGAGGATTTTGGCAGGATAAGATATTCGATAACTTATTCCATGACAATGATGGAAATACTTACAATCTAAAGACTAATAACTTCATTAACAAACAATACAAAGATACAGAAACAGGAATCTACTATAGCTTAGCCAGTTTAAGAAATGGTACTGCTATTAAAGATCTAGAAGGGTTTGTAGAGATTCCTGGATTCAGTAAGTACATGATCAATAAAGAAGGTGTAGTGTACAGTAAAGTATATAAGAAGAGATTAAGTCCTTTTAATACTTCTGGATACTATTCGATAATGCTTAAAGATGATAATGGAGTAGAGAGAAATAGAAGAGTACATCATTTAGTCATCATGACTTACAAGCATGAAGACTATTTGAAAATGAAAGAGAGTCATGAGAAATATAATCCTTCTGATGAAGGTTATCTTGTTGTAAACCATATCGATGGAAATAAGCTTAATAATTCTTTAGATAACTTAGAGGTAATCTCTCAGAAAGAGAATTATAAACATGCTATAGATACTGGATTAAAGCTTACTAAACCAGTAGTGATAAAATGGATAGATACAGGTGAAGAAAAAGAATTCATTTCAATGCAAAGTGCTTCTCTTGCATTAGGTCTTAACCATAAAACACTTAGTCAACGTTTTACTAGTAAGGATTATTTAAGAACGGTATATCCTGAAGGTATACAGATTAGATTCTTAAGTGATCCTGATTTCGAGAAACCAATCTATTACATCAATAATGGTTCTTTATCAGTAGGCATTGTCGCTATTGATTATAAGGTTTCTCCATTCCATGAGAAAACTTATCGTAGTTTAAATGCTTATTGTGAAGAAATGGGTTTCCACGTTAGTGCGATAACTTCTATAGGTGGTATTGATAAACAACCTATATTGAATAACTTACATCGAATTAAGAAACAGGATGACTTTTCTGAATGGAAGACTTGTTATCGTAATGATCCTATTTTGGAATTAGTTACTAGTCGTAAGGTAATTACATTGGTTTTTGTTAAAGAAAATGAAAAACCTATTGTGTTTCTACCTAATACTACTAATAAAGATATAAAAGACTTACAAGAGTTTGAAGGTTATCTTATTAATAACTTAATAAAATGGTCTAAGAAACCAGGTTATCTTTTAAATAATGGTTATCGGGCTTATCGATATAAGGACTTTGTGGAAAGTGAATACTATAACGAATGGAAAGGAAGATATACGGAATATAAGTATTTTGGTGCTTGAACTAAAAAGAGACTTCTTCTCTTATTATGGGTGATTAGAGTTGTGGGTTTAAACTAAAAAAGAAAGATATTCTAGTATCTCTCTTTTTACTTGATCGTCTAGATCAAATAGTTAGAATCCACACTTCGTGAATCCCTTCCTTTACATTGACCTAAATTAAAATCCTCTACTCCCGTAAAAAGGAGTAGAGGATTCTTTTTTTTTAAGTCTGTTTGTAAATTACAATTCTTTAGATAAGAAGAAACCAGATAAAGATACAACTAGGTCTAAATCATCTTCTTGTATTACTGTACCTGGTTCCAAGCTAGGTCCCTTAGTAATATACAAAGGCATGATTACAGGATTCTCTGTTTCGTATAGAGTATTTGGCATTAGACATTCTGAAGGAGTGACTTCTATTTGGAAGGTATTGTCTTCAGATTGAATAATGTTGTTAGCTATTGCTTGAATACTATCTACAGGGATAGGGTGTCCATATCGTACACATTTCATTAAAGCTTCACTATTGTAAACGACATAGAGAGGTTTAGTAGATAATTCTTCAATCTGTTTTAAAACAGGATGGTCTTTATACTTTTCTTTATCATTGATTAATAAAGAAAGTATACCAAATGAATCTTTTAATTTAAAATTGTCTTTCATGATTGTTTACCTGCGGTGTAAGTAGAGATATCTTTCATGATATACTCGTTATTAAGATTAACAAACCAAATGACTTTCTGAATGTTATTGGCTAAAGTTTCACTCAGTAAATCTTTATTTGTCGCTTCTACTTGATAACGAGGACCAACGATGAAATAAGTTACATCAGGATTGTCTTCGTAGGCGAAGTGTACACCACGATATTCAATTTCAGGATCTTGATTGAATGCTACTTTTTCTACCAAGACTTGATGCAGTCTAATCAGTTTGACTTCATTTTGTAGCTTATGCTCGTATACAAAGTTAGTGAAGTTAGCATCGTTAGATAATGCGAAGTAATCACCTTCTTTGGATTTCAAGATTAAAGCTTTAATTTGATTAATCTCTGGATGATCTTGATAGAATTGTTCAAAACCACTTTCTTTAGAGAAATGGAATGCTTTAAAATTACTAGATAAAATTGCCATAATAGTTTCCTTTACATGCTGAAGAAAAACGAGGGTAGAATATCTACCCTCATTAAATTTGCTTACTCGATAATTATTTAATCAACGAGTATACCCAAATGACGTTTTACATCATCTACCACATCACCCACATAATTGTTTATATGGTTAAAGAAGGGTACTTGGTTATTACGAATGGCGTTCAAAATAGGTTTAGTGATTTCCTCACCTAATTCAAAGTCTTCTGAGATAAAGTCATGATCAGAAAGACCTAATACATAACCGTATCCTCCGTCATCGTAATATTCGATGTCAACATCATTTTCAGATTCAACCGGACTATAGGCGATATCGTAAACTGTTACAGATGCCCAAGTACCATTGATGTTATCTGATGATTGTCTTACTTTCAGGAAACTTTCAGTATAGACTTCTGGATTATGTTCCAGAGGATCGTATACATCTAAGTTATCCGTAACCAATAAATGAAGACCTTCTTTATTGGGTACTTCAATCGGAAAGGTTACATAAGTGTATTCCGATTGGTTATAGATAGCCTGATTCAGGAGATCTTGATTGATGATGTAAGCTCTGGTGTAGGTTTCAATTACCATTTTATTTCCTTTACTCAATTTAGATTAAAAATAAAGACTACTCCGGTTTAGGGAGTAGTCTTTTCTACTTACAAATCTTTAGGTTTTTCACATAAGTCAAAACCAGCGATTCGTTTTAAACGATCCAGCTTCACTAAATTAGGATCAGTGACTAAACCTAATCCTTCTACTAGGTAAATAGGACGCAAGATATAGTCGTTACATGGATCTTCATTGCCATCGGACATGATTTCAGAGAATCCACTGCCTGAATCCATATCGACACTAGCCCGTACTTGACCATCTAATACGGCAAACATGTCAATACGACCCATTCTTTCTAAGTTAAGATAATCACGAACTACACGAAAATCTTCTTCAGGAACGAGTTCTTCTACAACTGGTGTAATATCCCATCCACCAGTAGTCAGTCGTTGAAGTTGATCGTAGAATGGGAAACTTATATAGTCCCCAGGGCGAACAATCATGTGTTCAATAATCCCCAGATTATCCAAAACCAAAAGACCTTTATCGTAACCAATTGAACCTTTTTTCTTCGCTGTATACTGTTCCTCAAATATCGAGTTTTGCATCTTATTCGAGAATATTTCTGATGCCAATTCTTTCTTATCTTGGCAATCGTACACAGTACAAAGAAAATCAATGATGTTCTTATTGGTTTCAGATTTAGTCAAAAGTGTAGATAGCTTCAGCAAGCTAGTTTTATAGATGACTTCATCCATTGTTTTGACGATGTCTAAATCCAGTTTAGATTGTTCAGTCAATTCTTTAAAGGTGTCGTACCATTTAGTAAAAATCTCTTTGAGTTCTTTATGGGCAGACTTCTTGCTATGGATAATACGATAGATCCAGTTTTCATAACTGGTTTTGGGATGTTTATATACGGTATTCAAAACCAGTTCTACACCATGTTTTAATTGTTCAAACATTTTAATTTCCTTTACAAAGTTAGATTAGAAAAATAGTAATGAAAGGATTCACTACCTAATACACTTTAATGATATAAATTTAAAATAAACTATATTTAAAAAAAATAAAATACACTCTACTCTCCCTAATCAAGGAGAGTAGAGTATTTAAAGTTTACATTACACGAATCTTATTCATGTCAAAACGAATAATCTTGTTAAGGTGTTCCATGTCGAAGACACCTAATTCGGATTCGTATACAGGTGATAAAAGACATCCTATAGTATCTATATCCATTGTGGTAGTGATATTGGCTTTCACTTGAGTATCTTTCAGATACAAGTGATAGACTTTACCAATCTCTCGTCCTTGCTCTTTATCGAATACCGGAATCCCATCTACCAGCGCATTACGAATAACGGCATATCCTGGTTGACTCATGGACTTAGGATCTCTTAAGAATGCCAATAGCAGTAATTGAATATCGTATACCAATACTCCTTTACCTGCTTGAGTATTCCATTTCTTATACGTAGATTCTATTTTCTCTTTAGAAGAAAGAATAGCGTAGACACTACGTACCTGATTGATGAATAGTTTAAACTCTTCTTGGCTTAAACGATAAGCCTGTTGAAGATACCATGTTAAGTCAGGATACTTTTCAGGATTCATGACTTTATAAGCAAACATTTGTGCGGTATAGAAGTTCACATCTAAACGTACATTTTCAAACATGTCGTAAGTAGGAAAACGACGCACGTGATCTAAACGCTCAAGCAAGAATTTAAATACGGTATCGTTACGGCTATTTTGGTAATAGTCTCGTAATGTTTTACCATAGTTTTCTTCTTTCAAAGCATCATTAGTCAATAAGAACAATGAACGAGCTAAGATGTTAGCTTGATCAATCTTATACTGTTTCAATTTCATTTCATACCTCTTGAAGATCTTTTAATGGTAAACCTTCAATAAACTCTGGAAGGAACATAAATGTATAAGCATGAATATAATCGTCTTTATTTAGCTTAATAGCCAATATAGTAAGATTAGTATCTTTACTTTTTGTTAATCGATACTCGTGTACGGTATAACCTTTACGTACGACATCGAAGTTATCCCAGAATCCTAATAAAAGATTTTCGAACAATAAGTAAGTATTCTTATCTTCCAAGATGATTTTTGTAACAGAATGTTCTTTACCTTCTTTAGTAAAAATAATTTTCTCTACATTAAAACGAGTACCTCTAGTCTTAGTTAAACAAAAGACAATCCCAGATAAGACATTCTCTAATACCTTTGTCGTTCCTTCGTTGTGGTTAATACGAATGTAGTTTTGTAAGTTAATAGATAATTCAGATGGGTCGTATTTATCTGCTAATTTGATGTCCATAATAGATTCCTTTCATTAGAGGCTCTAGAATCGCTCTAGAGCCTCGTTTAGTGATTAAGATAGGTAAACCCTAGTAGAGACGTTTACCATTACCAAATACGCCATTTATAGCTAAAGAAGTACGTGCTTTCTGCTGAAGTAATTCTGATAGCTTTTCAGTATCTTCTTTTAACATAGCTTCTTTAATGGCTTTGCGATTTTCTTGAAGTTCTTTCGCTAATTTGCTAAAGTTATTAGCAATAGAACTGATGGTTTTCTTCATGGCTTTTTCAGCATGAAGTACCACTAACGGTGTTCCCTTCAGTACTTTACGAGAAGAATTGTCTAGATTTTTCAAAAAGAATGGAAAGTCTTTCAGATTGACATATTTGAACTCAATCATGAATTTCTGACGTTTCTTTCTGGATTTGAATTTAAAGACTTCATTCTTTCTTTGCTTTAAATACTTATTCAATTTGATTTCCTTTTACTTTTTGAATTTCAAAACTTTAGCAGGAGTAACTTCACGATAATCGAAGCAATACAATGAACGAACGAAGTTCGCTGATTGATCGTCTATTTCATCAGGTAAATCGTCATCGGCAATATAGTTAGGATGGAATTTTAAAAGTGATGTTTCACCTTTCTGGTATTTCTCTACCATCTCTTCTAACTTCGTACCTGGATAGGCACTTATAGTTACCCAATATCTATCATCACGACAAATGATGTCAGAAACATATCCTTCTGGCTCATTATTCGTGATTACTAAAATATCACCAATATCATCCTTACTGATTAAGTTTCGAATAACAGGAATAGGTCGAGAGTATTCGCCTGACATGTCTTGAATACGTTTAGATACCGGATGTTTCTTCTCAGTATCGTTAGCTTCTAAATATTCCAACATTTTAAATGAATCGTTTAATTCAAAAGTGGCTACTTTCATTTTAGTCTCCTTAGTGTCTAATCCTTTTAGATCGACATTTAATGGTAATAATGCTGGAAGCTCTATAGACGATTCTACTTTAAAAGTTAATGAATCCTCCTGAATGACTTCTACTTTATTAATCACGACATTACCTTTAAGAGGAATGGATCGGTATAGAGGTTGGTAAACACCATCTTCCTCTCGTAACTTATCTAACGTATCGGCGTAGGCTTCATTAATCATCATTCTGAAACCTATTAAACTATTGATGTTGTTGATGACTTCGTGATCGTCATTTGGATCACCTACAGAGCTTTTCTTCTTGTGGAAGATAGGATACAAGATATAATGATCACAATTCTCTTCAGTACGATTCTCCACTAATGAAGTTAGTGTACTATTGTCAATAGCACTAAGATCTACTCGAGGTTCTTTATCAATGATATAAACCCGTAAAGTAGAACCTGACACAATATCGGAATTATTTTCATCAGCGAATATAGGAACAGCTACGCCTGGCCCTCTATACTCTGCTGTTAAACTTTCTAATTGCTTACGCAGAGGATGATTTTTAAATCTGCCTTGTTTTAAAACCTTAAAGAAGATATCATCATTATCCACAACTTTAAATCCTTTTCCTTTGGAATTAAAGTCTTTGAGAATATAGGCATTGGCATCTTCTTCTATGTATTTTAAAACCAAGTCTTTTAACTTGTTAACCATGAGATTTGCATCGCACGATTGAACCATTAAATATTCGACTAACAGTCTTTTAAAATATTGTTCGTACGTTGCTCTTTGTCCACAGATAATCTTAATCAAATCAGTAGAGTCTACGTAATTCAATGCACCGTAGATTTGATTAAAAGAAATGATGTCTAAACGATTTTCACTTCTCAGAAAAACATTATGCAGTCTAGAAGCCATTTCTACTACACGAGCATCTAAATGACGATGACGAGGATGAGCAATATCTGCAACAGACATACCGTAATAATCACGATAGTACCTATGGATAAGTACAATGAATTTAGCTAAGTTTTCTAATTTGGTTAATGTATTTTCCATAATAGTTCCTTTAAAGAATTGGATTAATCTCACTTTAATAATATATTCGTAAAATAAACTAAAAAGAAAAGATTACTCTCCTCTACCCATTACGGGAGAGGAGAGTGATTTCATTAGTTTGGTTTACGATAGTATTCGTGACCTGCTGTGACTTTGTACGTTTCTACAATCTTTAAGATGGTGTGTCGACGCACTGTAATCACTTTACCTTGGTCATTTGCCAAAGAGTAATTACCTGAACGGGTTTTGTGAGCAGGCTTACTGTTGTCTCGTTCAAAGACCACGGTGATTTCGCCCGTATCACTATCTTCTAAGATTTCGTATAAGGAAAACTTAGTAGGATAATCTTGTTTACGTTCAAAGTAAATCAATGGATAAGCAGTAACATTCGGTTCTTGATAAGTCTCAGTTACTGTTTCTTCTGCTTGGTCTTCAGACACTACAGGTTCTACAGCTTCTTTGACTTCTTCAGTCTCTTCTGTTACTTCTTTAATTCCATTTACGACTTGATTTCTACGAGGACATTCTCTACAAGCTTCAATGAAGATTTGTTCAGACTTTACCACAATCTCTTTTTTAGTAGGGGAAAGTGCTTCGCCCCACTTCTTAAAGAGATTACCTAAAATTTTCAACATATTGCACCTTTAAATTTTTGACTTGTCATACATGTTAGTTTATTTAATTACTGTTAAATAATCTTTAATATTTTCACCTGAATCAGAGTACTCAATAAGTTCTTTTGCTCGAGTAATTTGATTACCGATCTTTTTTACCAATGTTTCTTTCTCTTCTTCATCTACCAAGTGCTTAGCAGACATTAGTTCAACTACAGAATTAGAGATAATAGCAAAGTTAAGACCTCTGAAATCATGGTCAAACTCGATATATTGATTGACGACATTTTCCAATTTGACACTGGATTCTTTTGTACTACTATTTATCTTATCTACTCCTTCGAGAATCGCTTTCAGCACTATAATGGTTTTAGGTACTGGATAGTACTGGTTTAACTGTTTAAAGTATTTGTCTACTTGTTTACCAGAAGCTTTTAATTCAATATAGAGCTTCTGAATATTCTTTTTAGATTTGATCATTTTTCATTTCCTTTATAAAGTTTGGTTTTGGATATCCAATTTAATAATATAGACTTGAAATAAGATATACTCCTCTATCCTTAATGGGATAGAGGAGTAATGTGTATTATCGTTTAAATTCGTAGAAAGGACGTTTCTTATCACCAAACACGTAGTTGTAGTGATAGATTTCTTTTAGGGTATTTTTAGTCAGTGTCACAAAAGCACCAGTAGAATCTTTAATTCGGAACGATCCTGACAGATTAGCTTCTACGACTTCATCTTTCAGGTGATTGAAGAGTTTATATTCGTCACCTTCTCGCAGGATAGAGTAAGCATCGATACGAGTAACGTGATCTTCACCTTTGCGATAGAAGGCAATAGGACGCAAGCGTGACTCAGCACGTGCTCCGTGTACTTTTTGATATTTGTCCTGCAATGTTTCACGAGCTTCCATGATTTTACCAAAGAACTCATTAATATCTTTCGTGGGCAATTTAGAATACGCAACCAACTCATCTTCCAAGTCTTTCAGAAGGTGTTTAACTTCCATTACTAAATCAGCTTTCTTTTTAGCCATTTTCTAATATCCTTTTTGATGTTTAAATGTAAAGAGAATAAGACACTTATTCAAAATTAATTAGTCTCTAAATTAATTTCCAATACATAAGTAGGATAAAAAATCAAACTCGTTAAGTGTATGAAATTCTTAAACCCAATACATTCCTAAATAGGTAGAACTAACTATGGATTTAGAGACACAAAAAGAAATCAGAAAGCTTAGAAAAGACATCAAACATACTTTCGAATTGCTTAAAGTAGAAACAGGATGCGATACAGAGAAACTTTTACAGTTTTTATTGGTATCTCGTCCTTTTGAGATTATTTTTCCCTCTCTTCAAGAAGCAGAAGGAGAAGAGAAGAATCAAAGAATCGATAATATTATCGATTTAATTAAAAGGTATTGTCATCTCATACACGAATTTACGCGTAGAGAAACCATCTTTTATCGTCAAGAAGACAGACAAGTTGTTTATTACTTAGGTAATACGACCAGTGATAATTTAGCTCGTTGGTTTATGTTTAACATAGGTCGTTATATCTCTGGTGAACAATATAACTTAAAATGTCGAGTAGATAATGTCCATAATCCTAAAGGACTCGTATCTGCATTTATTAAAACGTTCAATTTAGCTTAATCATTAGCTAACTTTTTATAACTAACTTCATTTTAAAAGGATTTTCTGCAATGACAGAACAAAAAATTAAAGTCACGAAACGGGACGGTCACTTAGAAGAATTGGATATTGCTAAAATTCACCGAGTGGTAGAATGGGCAGCAGAAGGTTTGAATGTTTCTACTTCGCAAGTAGAGATCAATAGCCACATTCAGTTTTATAATGGTATCATGACATCTGATATCCATGAAACATTGGTTAAGTCTGCTGCAGATTTGATTTCTACAGAAGCACCTGATTATCAATACATGGCAGCTCGTTTGGCTTTATTCCACATTCGTAAGATTGCGTTTGGTGAATACAATCCTCCTCACTTGTTTGATCATGTTAAGAAGATGTGTGAATTGGGTTGGTACGATAAAGAGATTATTACCTATTACACAGAAGAAGAATTCAATGAACTCAACGATTACATTGTGCATGATCGTGACTTGACATTTGCTTACGCGGGTATTAAGCAAATGGAAGCGAAGTACTTGGTACAGAATCGTTTAGATAAAAAACCTTTAGAATCTCCACAAATTGCTTTCATGTTAATCGGTGCTTGTATCTTTAGTAGTTATCCTAAAGAGACTCGTATGAACTATGTTAAGAAATTCTACGATTCATTGTCTAAATTCCATATTTCATTACCTACACCCGTCATGGCCGGAGTACGTACGCCTACACGTCAGTACAGTAGTTGCTTCCCTGCTGACCAGCAGATACTTACTAACGAGGGTTATAAGTTTATTGAAGATGTAAACATTGGGGATAAGGTTTTAACTAAAGAAGGATCATTCTCTTCTGTAAAAGCACTTACATGTCGACAATATACTGGTGAAAACTTCATTAAGTTAAAATCAACATTAAGCCATCGAAATGACTTCCTCTCTACAGAAGATCACCTTGTATGGGCTTTGCCTAAAGATGAAGCTATGCCTAAGTGGGTTAAAGCCAAAGATATTAAAATAGGAGATTATGTTTCTATTCCATTTAATAAGGAAGTTATACCATTCACTAAAGTTAGAATGTTCGACTATGTGGACAATTCAAGATATGCTCTGTGCACCGATGGTTATATTCGTAAAACCACATCTGATAAACAAAATAGATCTGGTGAATTTGATGACAAAATAAAACCTGTTAAAAATGACGTTATTTTAAATAACGATGTATTTAGATTAATGGGTATGTACATTGGAAATGGTCATTGCGACAAGAATGTAAATTGTGTGGCGTTTACCATGAATGCTAAGGATAAGCATAAGATCGAATTTATAGTTAATACCGTAAAAGATAACTTTGGTTTAAACTGTTCTATTAGTTATAACAATAACGACCATAGTTGTAAAGTATCTGTACATTCCTATGTGTTTAAGGAATTCATTCTTTATCATCTTGGTACTGGTTTCAATAAGAAGAAAATCAGTCAAGAGATAATGAATTCAGAACACGATAAGCAGATGAATCTATTATTGGGCGCTGTTGAAACCGATGGTTGTCTTCACTCTAATGGTATTACTATAGGTCTAAGTAATAAATTCTTATCTAAACAACTTATTGAAATCTCTTTACGCTTGGGACTAAAACCTAGTGTGTCACTCAGAGAACCTGGTAGAAAAGTTCCAGTGATAAGAGCTGATGGGTCTATTTCTGAAGTCATTAGTAGAGAAACAAGCTATTTAATATTTTTCTCTATTGGTTCCAACGTAAGTCTTATAAAAGGATACTTGGGTAATGACGAGATCATGTATAAAAAATATTTAGAAAGTTCTAAAATGGTAACTGTGCCTGGATCTGAAGAACATTCTAAATATATAAGAAATAATGTCATCTTCAAAGATGGTTATTGTTTCTCTAGGGTTACCTATGTCCTCCATTTACTTAATGAATCCAACCCAATGGTTTACGATATCGAAGTAGAAAATGAACATTCATTTACTGCAGGTAGTATTGGTGTCCATAACTGTGTAACGGTCGAAAGTGGAGACAGTCTAGACAGTATTAATGCAACGACTTCTGCTATTGTTAAATACATTTCTCAACGTGCAGGTATTGGTATCAATGGTGGACGTATTCGTGCTTTAGGTAGTGAGATTCGTAGTGGTGAAGCTGTGCATACAGGTGTCATCCCATTCTGGAAAATGTTCCAAGCAGCCGTTAAGTCATGTTCACAGGGTAAATAATTGTGCCCAGCTTACTAGAAATAGTAAGTAAAAAAATATCGCTCTTAATTGCTGGAAGTCCTTAAAGCGTAAACTACTCGTATTTTACAGTGACAATGTTTACGATATTACAATAGGTAACCAGCAGCTATTAATGTTTATTAGTAGTTCAACGACTAGTCGAAAGACGTACCACTCAAGCGAGGTCTCTGTAACGGAGTTTAGGGAAACAGAGCGACTACTACAGTGGATTAGTGTAATCCTCTATGTAGTTTCCTGAAGTTAGGAATCTTACCAGGTAATGCTGGAGAAGAAGATATAGTCTCAACATTTACCGAAAGGTAAAGCTGTCTATAATAGACAGGGTATTAGCTAGCGACTAATACTGAAGATATTTTGGCAATTCGTGGCGGCGCTGCTACTTTGTACTATCCTATTTGGCACTTAGAAGTAGAATCCTTATTAGTACTGAAAAACAATCGCGGTGTAGAAGACAACCGTATTCGTCAATTGGACTATGGTGTGCAATTAAATAAATTGATGTACACTCGTTTGATTAAAGACCAAGACATCACTTTGTTCTCACCTCATTCTGTTGATGGCATGTACGATGCTTTCTTTAATGATCAAGAATTGTTTGAAAAACTCTATACTGAAGCAGAGAATAATCCTTTAATTCCTAAAAAGAAAATCCCTGCTCGTGACTTGTTTAGTTTGTTGATGTCTGAACGTGCCAATACTGGTCGTATTTACATCATGAACGTAGACCATTGTAATACCCATTCTTCATTCGATGAGAAAGTCGCTCCGATCCACATGAGCAACTTATGTGTTAGTGGTGATACTTTAATTGCTACTAAAGAAGGTTATAAAGTCATTGGTGAAAATGTTGGTAAGAAGTTTACGGTTTGGAATGGTTACGAATGGTCTGAAAATGTAGAATTTGTACAAACTGGTACAGATACTGATCTGTATCGTGTCACTTTGTCAGACGGTCGTTACTTAGATTGTACGGATTATCACAAATGGATTATTCGAAAAGGTAATGAAACTGATGAAGTTCGAACAATCTATTTAAAACCTGGTAATGTTGTACATGACTTTAAGTTCATGCAAGTTGATGAAGATTTAGCTTGGGAACTGAAAGAGTACTTTAGAAGGAATGAACACCGAACTGAGATTGTCGTAGGTGTAGACGAATTTGATCGTACTAAACACTCTATTCGAATTCTTCTTGATAAAGAACATGTGGATTTCGTATTACCTAAACTAAAAGAATTAGGTGTCCCAACGACGATTGGTGGGATGATTAATGATTCGGGAGATAGTCCTCGAGTATGTCTCTATATCGCTATTGGATATTTAGACTTGGTTAAACGTTTAGATATCTTTAATCGCGATATCTTTGATTACTACGACGAGCATTTTTCTACTGATGAAAAAGTAACCACTATTCGTTCTGTGGTTAAATTAGAAGGTAAGCACAATACCTACTGTTTTAATGAGCCTAAACGTCATCTAGGTGTCTTTAACGGTATATTGACTTCGCAATGTTCCGAAATAACACTCCCTACTAAACCTTTAGAAAACATTAATGACGAAGAAGGTTTGATTTCTCTGTGTACTCTAGCAGGTGTAAACTTAGGTAAGGTTGAGAAGTTAGAAGACTTAGAAGAAAGTTGTGATTTATTGGTTCGCTCTTTGGATGAATTACTAACTTATCAGAATTATCCGGTACCTGCTGCGAAACGAGCGACTGAACTTTATCGTTCATTGGGTATTGGTGTCATTAACTTCGCTTACTATTTGTCTAAAAATGGTAAACGAATTCAAGATGGTTCTGGTTTAGAGTTAACACATCAAACATTTGAAGCTTTGCAATATTATCTATTGAAGTCTTCAGTACAACTCTCTAAAGAAAAAGGTCCTTGCTTAGGATTTAAAGATACTAAGTATGCTAAAGGTATTTTACCGATTGACACCTATAAGAAAGACATTGATGCTTTTGCACCATTTAGTCTGCAATACGACTGGGAATCCTTGAGAAAAGAGATTCAAGAGTTTGGATTGCGTAATGCTACTTTATCTACTCAATTTCCTTCTGAAAGTAGCTCTCAAGTCAGTAATGCGACTAACGGCATTGATATCCCTAGAAGTCCTTTAACCATTAAGGCTTCTAAAGATGGTATTCTGAAACAGATTGTACCTGAATACGAACGATTGAAAGGTCAATACGAATACTTATGGGATGACAATAACAACCAAGGTTTCTTGAAGATCGTAGCGATTATTCAGAAGTTCATGGATCAGGCTATTTCGACGAATACTCGTTATAATCCGGCTGCATTGCCTAATGGTAAAGTACCAATGAAACTGATGCTTCAAGAACTCATGCTGGCTTATAAATGGGGTGTGAAGACTCTGTATTATCACCACACGAATGATGGTGCAGATGACACTCAAGATAGTCTTGATGATGGTTGTGCAGGCGGAGCTTGTAAACTGTAAAGTAAAAAAAGAAGTTAAGGATTATTATTTAGCTTCTTTTCTATTATGAAAGGAAAAAAGAAAGACAATGCTGATAACACTGTCTTTCTTGGTGTTACTATTTAGTAACGGTAATGGTCGTTAACCCAGGAGTCTAATGATTGACATTCTGCGTACATCAATGCATCCAGTAAATCTTTTTCTTCTTTGGTTATCGTGCCCATTGCCTCCTTTATTTGGAGAATTTGGATTCGGTAACTACGCTCCACATGTTTCACCTCCTTTCTGTAACGTGATTTGCTTGTGAAAGCAGTTACGGTTAAAACGGCATAAAACCCTCTACTCCTGCTTACACAGGAGTAGAGGAATGTCGTTTATGTTTTGCATGTTTAATTAATGGAAAGCTTCTCTTAGAAACTCTTGATAGATTTCTTCATTTCCTATTTGATAAAAGAAAAGAATGAATCGTTTTAATTCTTTCTCTTCTTCTGTCTTAGGCGAGTGGATATCTTTCAAAAGTCCTAATAGATAACCTAATGGTTTATCATTAATGATCGTTTGTAATACTTCACCATTGTAATACTTATTACCTTTTACTTCGCGTAAACGATTAATCCAAAGACAAGCTATTGTCTCTATTGGGTTTCTAGGCTTAAATGGTTTTACTACATTGGCGTAGAAGTGTACTAATGGCAAAGTCAGTACAGGAGAAAAAGCATGAGCATATTTATCCATGTCTCCTAACTGAACAGCCTTTTGTTGTAGCTTAGGATTCAGCAATTTACTGCCCTTTCTCAAAATTGATCACAATCTTGTAAGTGTATTTGATGCTTAATTCATCTACAAAACCAAACTCAGCAATCAGTCTAGTAATTCGATTATATGTCAAATCACTATCTCCTGTTATCTCAATAGTGGCATGGTTTCGTTCTTCTTTAAAGTAATGATCTTTCTTATTACTAGCTGATAAGCCACAGAAGCTAAAAGACATGAAGTTATAGAAGTTAGCCCATGTTTCGTAATAGTCTACAATCAATTCAGCCGTAATAACTTTAATGTTCGATTTAGAAACTTCTTCTTCACCTTTGTATTCACGCATGGCGTGATAATCCATATTCCATTTAGCGTTGTTTTCTTTAAGAAAGATTTCTATAGAATTATTCAATGCGTTATAGAATTCTTGATCCATTTGATTATCGACGTTTAATGACATTTTGATTTCCTTTTAAATAGAGTTAGAGTACTCACCTAAATAATATAGGTTTGAAATAAATCAAAAAAAATAGAGATACCTTATTAGGGTATCTCTATTCTGTATTATGCGTTAATAGGAGTCTGATACTCTTTATCTACTGTAGAACGATAATGCTCTACTCTTTCGATACAATACTCGTACGCTAATACGATGAATATATCGAATTCACGTTCATCTAACTGATAGAAGAAATAGAGGAATTTCTTTAATTCTATTTCTTCTTCAGTTTCAGGAGTATTTACATTATCCAGTACTTTCTTCAGATAAGCCAAGTCTTTATTATCAGTTAAATCACGAAGCACTTTTAAGCTAAAATGTTTACTGGTTTTCATGGATTTTAACCGACTCAACCATTCTCGTGAAATCTTGCTGGTTGGATGGATCGATTTTATCATTTTCTCTGGTGGGACATAGATGTTATTTAAAGTATAGCCTCTTACTTCCTTAATGACTTCGATCATCGCCATCGCATCACCAAGAACCAATGCTTTATCTACTTTAGAAGGTTTTAGTACCATGTTGTCCTCTCTTTAAAATTCAGCAATCAGTCTACGATCGTCAGGATAGAATTCAAACTTCTCATTTTCATGAATCGTCCAAGCTTCTGTTTCTACATACTCTTGGTTTTCAGTATTGTACGCCAATATTTCTTTAGTAAATTCTATCCAGAGATAGACACCTGCTTCGTCTTCCTCTTCTAAAGCCATGTTGACAATACTGTAGCTTTCAAACTTTTCAATAATCTCGTCAATACGAGATCTTTCCAATGTGTCTTTATACACTCTCATTATGTTTCCTTTACATTAGTTAGTAAAAAATAAAGTAGAGAGTGCTACCTCCCTACTTTATTCAAATAGATTAGAAATTGGTTTGCAAGATTAACATTTTCAAAACTTGCTTATCTTCTACTGTTTCGAAGATAGGAATCAGTTTACCTAAGTTACGATACTTCATGACCTTAAAGTAATTTTTATTCGTTTCTTCTTCCCAATAATGTTTCAATGCTTGAGTAACAGGATAATCACTACTTGGTTTAAACTTAGCAATGATGACTTCACGAGCATCTTGATAGTCTAAAGTAAATCCGTACGAGAAACCTAATTTATGTTTCTCTAATTCTTCATCAGGTAATTGCGAAAACTCGTAAATCTTACCTAAATATCTTTTATCATGATAAACAGGAGTGAGTCTACTTAATTCTCCTACTGCTGTTTTGAAAAAGTAGTCTCTAAAACCATTGATATCAGATACAGGAAGTCCTGCAAATTTAAGTTTGTTTACATGGGAATTTCGAGTAAAACGGAAGAGAATAATTCGGGAGAGTAATTTACTACATACGTCTTCTACAAACTGTTTAAATACCTCCTCTGTAGACAATTCGTAATAACTCATTAAGAACCGCTTAAAAGTTAACATTCTAGAACGTTTATAAGAGACTATATTCTCTATTTTAGGATAGTTTACAAAAAAACTCAGGATAGAATTCTATAGTAGTTTTCTTCAGTAATCTTTCTACTTCTGAACAAAATCCTTTATTTTCTTCATCTTCTTTTAACTTATCCAAATGAGTGATCCACCCATTAGCTAAAATGGATTTTGTTTTAACACCAGAGGTATTAGTCCCAGTTTTACGTTTCTCTATTTCCTCGTCGGATAAATAAGAATCGTACAAAGTGTTCCAAGCATTACCACTTGAGATAATGTCTGTCAATACTGTAACTAATTTACTTACGGCTTTAACCATGTTTGTCATTTCGACTTTCCTTTCGGTTTAAAATTTAAGAAGCTTTATTTATAGTAGCCTTCTTCTTACTACTCAATTTAATAATATATATATTAAAAATAAAATAGACTACTAGGTTTTACCATAGTAGTCTATAGCTTATTTTATTCTAGCTTCTATATGTTTTACAGTAATATCATCCACGACACTTTCTAGACAACCAACACCGTCGATCATTGCAGACATTGCTACGATTTCTGATCTAGAGAGACTCTGACTACTTACTTTCGAATTATAGATAGCTTTATACAAATTTTTAATTTCCACACGTGGCATAGGTACTGGTTTACTATGTTCGTTTCTCAAGAGTTCGATAATGTTAATATCGCAATCTGATCCAATCACGTAGTAGCATTTATTACTTAATAGCTTTTTATAGCTATTATAAACATGCCGACTAAATCCACTCATTTTTTAATCCTTTAAATAAGCTTTTAAAATAGACTACTAGGGTATTACCCTAGTAGTCTACTCTATATTCTTTACAATTCAATATCTGCTAAGTCACCACTGTCTAAAGCAGAATCTACTTGTCCTACTAAGTAAGAAGAGATTTCTACTTCTTGTGGTGCGACTTGTACATTGTCAGAAGTCAACCAAGTATTAATCCAAGGAATTGGATTAGAATTTGCATTTGGGAAGATAGGTTCTAAACCTACTGCTTTCATGCGATGGTTGGTAATGTAATCAATATACTGGCAAAGAATGGTTTCATTCAAGCCAATCATACTGCCATCTTTAAAGAGGTATTTAGCCCAATCTTTTTCTTGTTGAGCTGCTTCTCTAAAGATGTTAATACATTCTTCTTTAGTTTCTTCAGCAATCTCTTTCCATTCACTTCCTTCAGCTCCAGAAGCTAATGTATTGATGATGTGCTGAGTCGTAGTTAGGTGAAGTGCTTCATCCGAAGCTGTCCACTATGGTCGTTAATCATAGCCGGTGTGCAAAGACACCCGCCCAATATCACTACTGGGGGCAGACTATATCACGATCTGTAAATGAATACAGACCCTCTGCGTTTGGCGAACTAAACAATTGTCCGCTACTCTACTCTCTCTAATTTAAATTAGGATTTCGATAGTCGTTAGAGTTTGTCAGTTTAAAATAATTTAAACGTCTTTACTACGGGATTGTCTCTTTGAGAGTTTCCCCGTTTAGCAGAGTTATTCGACTATCATCACTGATAGAAGCCGCAATGAAGTTTACGGGCGATTAATTTAATGATCTTAGCATTACCTTCCATGAGCTTACGCTCGGCGAAACTGAACGAACCAAATATCTTCAATACAGTGCGTTAAACTGCATTCTGTCTTATTTAGACAGCTCTATCTTTCGATAGATGTTGAGACTATATCACTACCTTCGGCATTACCCGCTAAGGCTCCTGTTAAGGAGGGTACATAGAGAACTGCATTAGCTCACTGTACCTACTACCCATTTCCCTAAATCTCGCTACGAGAACCTCACTTGAGTGGTACGTCTTTCGACTAGTCGTTGGGAGTATTAAATTTTTCACGTGTTCGGTATATAGAACATTTCTTACCATGGTATCTATCGTAAACAGAATAGTGTATTTTCTTTTTACAATATTCACACTCGGTTCTTTCGCAATCTGGATTATCTAAACAATATTTTCCATGTTTAGATATAAAACCAAATCCTTTTCCAACATAACCACACCATTCACAAGTACGAACTTTCTGAAAAAGATGCTTACCTTGTTTTACCAATTCTTTATTTTTCTCAGAAAGTTTTCTACATCTTTCAGGATCTTGAAGATGAAATGTTCCCTCTTCAATTCTTTTTCTAACAGAAGCTCTAGATTTCTCAATGGTTTCTTTTTGTAGAAACGGATGAGTTCCATCCTCTAACTGCTTTCTGTTAAATTCAACCATTTTCTTTCTAAATGATTTTTGTTGGAAAAGATGTTTACCTTGTTGCATTAGCTTAAGATTATTTCTTCTCTGAATTTCTCCAGATTGTAAATGAAAAGTACCCTTAGCAATTCTATCTTGGATCACTTTTCTATTCTTAGCTCTTACTTCAGGTTTGTTAAAATGGTGGTCTTCTGCCTTAGTTAAACTTGCTGCTTTTCTGGCTAACTCACTAAGTTCTTCCCTAGATATTTCATCCTCACCTAAGTTTATAGCTATAGCAAAAGCTGCACGCCACTCGCCAGCATCGTAATGTTCTTTGAAATGATCAAATATCGTTAGAACCACAAGGTTCGAAATATGGTTATTAGACCTATCTCTATCTACGTGGTGAATGTGATAAGAACGACCTTTATGATCTCTTGGGATTGGATCATGGTGTTTTATCCATTCTTTCCTATATACGCTTTCACTCATCTCTATACCTCTTACTAAATTATTAATTCAGTATAATAAGGTATCATTTAAAATTTAACACTCTGCTGATTGTCCATTGTCACATCCGTTGTGATTTTCACTGTTTTAAAAACGAGTACACAAGGCTTTAGGAGTTTCCAGCATATAGGGTAGTTATCACCATTATATTTCTATAATGGGGCGCATTCATTTACGCAAATGAAACATAAAACCGAATAGCCTCAAGTACGTTCACTACAAACATACATAAGTAGATCTTTTTCATCAATTCACGTTTAGATACGGTAATGGTTTTAAATACGTCGTATACGACACCTTCTATTCGTTTACTAATCTTGAATTCACCTTCTCCAAAGAGATTATAATATTGAGAATATTCGATTAAATCATCGTAATATTGAGAGATCGAATCGGCACGTTTCTTAATCTCTTCATTTACAACAATACTGTCAAACTCTTCACTTGGTTCTATCAGTACGTTACGCATGATATACGTATAGGAGTAAGAATGAACGCATTCCATGAAGTCCCAACAGATAGTCCAGTGCTCTAATTCAGGGATAGAGATCAATGGTAAGAATGCAATAGCCGGGCTGCGTCCCTGAATTGCATCTAAAAGCGATTGGTAATCTAGATTACGTAGGAAGATGTGTTTCTCGTGCTCTGGTAATCCTTCAAAATCAATACGGTCTTTAGACAGATCGATCTCTTCAGGACGCCAGAAGAACGACTTTTGTTTTTCAGCCAGTTCGTTGTAGATTTGATATTTGGCTTTATCGTATCGTTGTAGGTTGATTGATTGCCCTAAGAACATGCTCTCTTTAGTAGCGTCGTTAGGTGTTTGATCAAATACTGAAAATTTCATAATAGTTCCTTTAATTAATTTAAACCTAAAGCTGTTTCTATTTCAGGTATAGAACAAGCTAATGTAACTTTTTGCCCACCAATTGTCACATCAGTAATGGGAAATGGGGTTGTATACTCGCGTGAGTCTATTCTGGCAGTATTCATGGAGAATCCGCTGTATAGTCCGCCTAAGTATCGAGTAGTATATTCCTGCTCTTCTACGGTAATACTGACTAACTTCTCTTCTTTGATATTAGCGAATCTTAAATACTGACTGGCGTTAAAGTATAAATCACGCAAATTCGTATCTGCGGAAACCACTTTACCCTCTAGAGCTGTAAATAATCTACCTAGTCTTTCTTCATTAAGATTATCGGTATCCTTTTCTTTTCCAAAAGTTAATTTTAACATGTAGGAATCAAGGTAATCGATAAGCTGGTCTTTACTTTCTGTCTCTACCATTATCTTAGGTTCGATAACAGATAGTATTACATCTGAAGAAACGATGTGTATTTTAAAAGAAGGTGCTTCTCCACCAATATCAAATACAGGTAAGTTAATCATGTTGGCTAATTCGTAATACTCACTTTTACTAAATAGCTTCATGTTAGGAACGTCCACATGACTACCTGATATTTCGCCTGTATAAAAGACGTTCCAGATAAAGAAGTTTCCTGTTAATGTTAGTATTTCCATTTCTTCCTTATTGAAAGGAAGATTATCTGGATTAAGTTTATCTTCAGGATAATACTTATTGCGATGCATTGCGTATAAAAAGAATATCGTGTCTTTGGTATCTGTCGGATATCGAGTAATTTCGTTATATTCTTCTTTACGAAACCACATTGATTTATATTCGCCATTTGACTTATAGCTGATTATGGTGTAATCATTTAGTTCACCATCGTCATCGTAGTCAATCATGTATTCGATCTTTTCGATTTTAAAAAGATCGAATACGTTATGTTCTTTTAAAATACTGTGTGACTTGTTAAGGTACTGAATTGTCTTGTTTGTTGTGTTTGTTGCTTTACAATACATAATTCTGTCTCCAAAATAGCTTAAGAAATTCCATACTGGAATTCTTCCATAGTACAACAAATACGAATAGTGGTTTCACCACTCGTTACATATAGTTCTGGAAATGGTCTTTCCTTAGTATTGCCGTTAGAAATGGTTCGTGCTTGGATGTTATCTAAACGGAAAGTATAAAGAACTGATTCATCATCTCCTCTATCTATACGAATATAGAGAATCTCTTTATTTTTAACCGTAATATCCTGATATTTCCTATAGGCTGATTTGGTTAAATACAAATTACGAAGAGAAGCATCTAATGGAAAACTAAATATACGAACCTTATCCAAGATACCAGTTAATGCTTCTTTCTCTTCTACATTAAATTCAATATTAAATCGAATAAAGTTATCATGAATACTTGGTACAGAAATAAAGTACTCTTTAGTATCTTCAATAACGTCGTATTCAGTATCAAAATAGTAATCGGTATAACCGTTGATGATAGTATGCGTTGTAATATCAATGCCTAGTAGATGATCTATTCGATAACAATACCCGCGACCTAAATTACGATAATCTAGAGCATTTGGATTATCTTCACGTTGTGTCGCTAAGTAAAAATGAACCAAATGGATAAACTGAATAAGTTTATCGTAATCAAATTCAAAATCGGTATATTCTTCTACATCTACTCGGTATATGAATATACTTTCTGCAAATAAGAGATAGGTTACTAAGTCTTTTCTTACTTTAGCTAGGTGTTCTAGTTTATCGTTTTGGATAGTGGAATAACCAATGGTAGTATTGAAATCTTCTTCTAGGTTATAGGTTTTGAATTCTACAATCCTATCTAAGAAAGATTTCTTTTCTTTTACTCGAATTACATTAACATGTCGAATTTCTAGACTTTCGTATTCGCCATTACTCTCTTGTTCAAATTTAATTGTTTTTAAAGCTTTCATTTTCTCAAATTTGTATTTGAGATCTTTCTCGATATGGTCATCGATAGCTTGCAAAAGCTTTTCATGATTCTGTTTAGTTAATGTTAATTTCATGATGATTTCCTTTTATTAGTTAGTATTATACATTATTTAGAGTTTAAATCCTCTATTACTTCGTAGAGTTTTAAAGTATCTTCATCTAACTTCTCTTTCAATTCTGGATTCTCGTTCATGAGTTTATTGATATCCACCCAACAGTAAGTCCAGTCACTTTTACTCTCTTCAAAAGACTTTTTCATCTCTCTAATAAATCGAGTATAAAATAATCTGAATCCAATACTGGCTTTCTGTTTAGTCTTTCTGTTTTTGTTGTATCTCTTAAAACCACCTATTCTCTTAGTCTTAAAAGAATAAGTTGAATAGTTATCGGCTTTCATTCTAAACTTCTTAGATATAGACATTTTACTCTCCTAATACTCTAGAGTACTGTTTAGGTACTCTAGAGTGATTTAGATTTAGTTAATCTAACATACCGGATATTGGATTATCGCTATTTTGGAGTTCTTCAGAATCCAATTTAGCTTTAACCTTTTCCAGCAAATCATGATTAGGTTTGCTAAATTGCTCTTCTACTTTTTGTGCTTCTTCTTTGGTCAAGACGATTGCACCGCGTTCTTTTAAAGCATCTGGTGTCAAGTTGTCTTCATCGTCTACTACAACCACTTTTGTAGGAGGCCAATCAACACCGTACTCTTCTTTCAATTCCTCTTTTGATACAGCACGGAATTGTTTAGAAAGTGCTTTACGACCTTCGATACGAGCTTTGACTTGATTCAGTTTGAAATGACGATGGTTCATGTTACTCTTCCTCTGTTTCTGGTTCTTCTTCACGTGGATAATTACGTGTTTCATCACCGGCTTCTTCGCCAAAACGTGGCAATACTTCTTCTACTACGCGTCCCATGTTAAATACTCCTTAAGTGTTAAATGAATGGGTTTATAAAGGGATTTCTGAAGGATCACAATAGAGTTCTATTGCTTCTTCAGGATTAGTGGTTGGAATGATCTTAGTGATCGGGAAAATGCCTTTGTGACTGGTAGATTCTATTCTGAATTCTCCTAGTCTAAAGGAATAGGTTAAGATACTGTCTTCAGTGACAGTTTTCACATAGAGTACATTATCTTTTCTGATAAAGGACAAGTAGCCACTAGGATATTTCGTACCTAAGTAATACTTTCTGTAATCAGTGTGGATAGATAAGTATTTATCGTGTTTAAATACAAATTTGTCATTTAAGGTTTCGAGTAAAGCTTTCTCGTAAGGATTCTCTACATCGAAAACCATATTGACTGAGTAGGTTTGATCGCCTACCTTAAAACGAATATTAGCAACATTGTCTTCAATAGAAGTGAATTTAAGCATTAAATCACGTCTATCTTTATCACCAATTAAAATACGAATATCTGAAGAATCTAGACCTAATAGATCAAATAGTCGATACTTATTATTGTCTTCTTTCTCTAGTTTGTATTCACCTTTTAGAACTAATCCATATAGGAATAATTCTAATCGGAATTGATCAAAATCATCTTTATAGATGTCAGTATAGCCTTTACTACCAATACGATCTACTACATTCATACTGGCTTTAAGATCATCTAGGATATTGAGAAAGTTTAGATTCTCTAAGAAAGAATCTTCTGCATTATAAGTTAAGTCTCTTTGTAGAGGAGTATGTCCTAATGTCGCTTGTTTAACAAACTCTATTTTAGAATGGCTCGCACCACTAATTCTAGCTAGGATTTTATTGATCCATTGGTTTTGAGTCAATGGAATATGTTTATTAACATTAGTCTGATAATAAGGATGATGTTTTACAGACTCAATAGTGTACTTATTTAAAGCTAAATACTTTTCTTTAATTCTAGAAACGTCTTTAGAAGTAAATAAAAGTCTTTCTAGAATAATGTCTTTAGAAGTCCCTTTAAGTAAAGTTGAAATTTCGAATTTCATTTTGATTTCCTAAAAAAGATAGAATAGGTTCAAAATAGACCTCTACAGGACTATGGATATCCATAGTCCTGTATTAGTCTTAAAGTATTTTACAAAAGGTCTAATGACAAACCTATGCTGAGCATAGTGAATGTCAAGACAATTGATGAAACGATAATAATCATGATTTGTGTATCCTAAATATATTTTTAATGTATAGTACTACACATTAATAGTATATATTTAAAATACATTAAGTATATTCACATTATTACCTTCAGCTCTTGATGCTTGGAATGCCAAATCGTCCCAAATAGGTCTTACTAAGTATTCTAATAAGTCTTCCTCGATAAATGCATCTCTTATATTGGATCTTAGCTTTAACTTAAATGGACACTCAGACACAAAAACTAGGAAAGCTAAAAGTAAGAAATCACAAAGTTTAGAAATAGGTTCTTCACCTACCAATTCCCTACCTCGATATCCATCTACAGACCTAGCTAAGTCAGTAAATATCTGATATTTTGTATTACTATCTTGCTGATAAATATGGTCGCTGTAACTAGATTTTCGAGATAATGTATTACTGCCTTTAGTAAACACATCAGTATAGTTAGCTGCAGTACTGGTAATTTTAAAAGGAGGTATTTCATTATTACCTACAACACCATGTCTGGGAACACCATCATGTCTGATATCTATATAGAGGAATTTAGTACCATACGGAAAATTCGTTCCGTAATATTTATTAAGAGGTAATAGTAATTCTCTAGACAAAACTTCATATCTCAAAAAAGATATCGAGGAAATGTCCTCGAAGGACATTACTCCGTCGATGAATAATTCTGCAAATCCTATTAGCGACATGTGTTTACTTTCAAAAACTTCGCCAGAAGTAGTTCTCCGGTATGCATAGGTGTAGGGCTGTTTACCAACAGCAGCATGTTTAGAAGATGTCTCTGTTGGGTTATCTAACATATGCCTACAAGCATTTAGAAAATTACCAGGTGTTTTGTTTTTCTCGTTTAGCTCGAAACCACCATTCTTATAACTACCAAGTATTGTACCTGTTGAAATTCTATAGTTATCACCCTGCAATGATATTACAAAAGGATTTAATAAACTATATACATTATTCTCAGTGCCGTCGACAATTTTCCTTTCAGGATCGTATATAGGGTCACCTATAGAGTAATCCGTATTGGAAGTATCGCAGCCAAAAATAGGAATGACGTGTTTTCCATTTATCAATGGATTTAAGCTAACTAAGTCATGCAATCTTAATCCAAATTTTTTGTTCACTTCTCTGATAATACTCTCTAAATTTGCAGGCTTACCCCTGGTCGTTGTTACTTCCTTATAGAAATTACCATTAACTGGGTTTTTATTGATAGCCTCTAAGTAGTTAGATTTTTTAAAAACAGTATTCGGTACTAAGACTTCTTCTTCGTTAGTAGGGCGATAAATAATCCTTCTTACTACTGCGACATAACGTTCCATAATACTGGCTAATTCACCACTGAATTTTTTTATATCAGCTTTATGGTCATTACCATTGTAATTGGTAAATAAACTTGGAAACTTCTCGAGTAATATACCGACATACAATGCAAATCTAGCAAACAAATCTTTTTCTGATTTAAGATCATCATTAAGATGTTTAAAGAACGGACCGAACCATTTATTATCGATAATTATATTCTTCGTCCTGTCCACATTAAAACGATCACCAAAATCTATTTTTTCCATATAAGCCGGTTTATCTTTTAGATACGTCGAGACCTCACCATTGATATATATTTTAACATTATTACTACTTACATTAGCTATACTGTAATACTGTACAAAACTATGCGGATTTAACATATTAAAATTTTCATTAGATGAGAAATTAATACAGTCATCCGTCGTTAATGGTATTGATCTTGCAACTCCTTTTTTATTGATGTCAGCTACAAGTTTGTAAAAATCATTTCTAAGCTTATACAAAGCTGAAACATTGTTATGTATTGTTTGTACAAATTGCTGGTATTCTAGACTTCTATCTTGATAACTTTGTTTAAAATAACTAGGGGATATTGAGTTCAACCCCTTTGGGTTAGTTATGTTAAAAATTTTCTCGTACTGTTTAACTTTTATTTTAGAGTCCCATATTGTTTTCATTTCTCCTCTAAGAATGTTATTGTAAACTGTTATAGGAGTAGGCTGTTGTCTTGTGGGTTTATAATCGTAAAAGTTGTTGATACGAGACAGATATACATTCAAATGCGCCAAAAGCATGGTATCCGTAGTGCCATGAGTAAGGTCGTAAGGTATCTGAGAGTAATCTAAATCTGAATTCAAAGGACTTGTTGCGTACCGTTTTAATCTTTTTACGAAATTTTCCATACTGTTTAGATATCTTTCGATATTCTCTACTTCGGGAACGTCTGGATTATTAGGATCTTTTGATTCTATATCTCCGTTATTAATCAGATAAGCCATTTTTCATTACCTCTAAAATTAAAAAAAAAATAAAAGTATTACTGAGTCATACGAAATCTTAAAAGAGACACTAAGTTAATCCCTAGTGTCTCTTTATTCTATTTACCAAATAAACTCTTCACCTGATTGTCCTTTAGGAACAAAGATGACTTGATTGGCTTTATATCGACGTTTGCGATTATAGTTTTTCAACGTCACACCTTCACCATTGAAACCAATCACTGTACCCACATCAAAGAGGTTTTCCTTATAGGTAGGATACCAAACCTTATCCCCTACTTGGATATTTTCAAAACGTTCTTTCTGGATTTCTTTATCCTCTTTAGAAAGACCCATTTCTTTATACCAGTAAAAGGCAATAGAAGGAGAGATAGTCGCAAACCAAGGAATCTCATTAGACCAATAGCTAGTGATCAGATTCAACCAGCCTACCTGGTATGCATTCTTATCGTTAACCATTTCATCAATGTCGTAAACACGAGATTGTTCTTTAGTACGATATTTATTCTCGTACAAACCTTTAAAGAGATCAATCATGCATTCCTTCTCAGTACTACGAGGAATGATACAGAATACATTATAGGTTTTACCACCTAATTCCATAGAGATGGTTTCCATCTTATATTCATGGAAATTCTCTTTCATGAACTTCCAAGTATTAGGAATGGCACCGAATTCATATTCAGCAGAACCCATGTAGTCGAAAGAGACAAAGTAATCAATACCTTTACGACTTTCTTTAAATTCACTCGGGATGTGTTTCTCAACACGTTGTATATAATAATTCTGGTTGTCGGCTAATGTTAGCATTTTCAATATTTCCTTTACAAAGTTAGAATAAAAAGTTTATTTATATTCGATACGGTTTACCGAGTAAACAATATCACCCATGGCGTCAATATCGTCTCGAACACCAATTACCGTATACGTTAGACCTTGTTCAATATATACTCCATGGCTGTATTTAAAATAGCATTCAGGAATACCAAAGTCTTCGTACCACATTCGGATATTAGGAATCTCTACTTTACCTGATTCTGTATAGATCATCCAAAGAATCAGTAAGGAATAATATCGAGAACATTTCTCCAACATCTTAGGATTACTTACTTTACAGCTTTTATACATTTCTCGTATATTCAATAAAGAATACACCAATGCTTTAATCGCTGTATTACCAAATCGTTTAGCAATATCGTAAGGTGTGGATAATAGATGTTCTTTATTCGCTTCAAAATAGAAATCCAAAGTACCAATATCCGACTTAATGAGTTTCTTCTCTTTAAAGAAGAAATACTTTTTGTCTGTAGAATAAATATCAATACTGTGTCTGAATCCTGATTCATCCAAAGCTCTAACTTTTAAACTCAATCCGTGTTTTCTAACATGTTCACGATACTCTTTGATAATCATTTTAGAGAGTACTTCAATCTCTTCTTTTAAGTCTTCTAAAACGATTCTTTTCAGATAAGACTTAATAACAAACTTAGACATCTTAATACTCTCCGTTATTTACGTTTAGGTTTCAAGGTAAAGAAGTAGTGACGACCTATTTTACGAGAAAGCTTTGCACGTGGAGCAGGCTTCTTTCCTGTAGAGAAAAAGATGGCATGACGAGATGTATCGTTACGCTTTTCCATGACATGCTGGAAATACTTCTTACGAGCTAAAGACATGATCTCTTTTTCTTTATTCGGATTGAATACTCGACCTCCTCTTAAAGAACGATTACGAAACCATTGGAATTGTCCTTTAGAAGCCACTACTTTCTTCACAGAGTTAGCAAACTCACGATGCTCTACTCTGTTAAGTATTACATCCGCTACGGCTTCCTTACCTTTAATACTTTCGCCTTGTGCTTCGTAATAGATTGCCATGGCTAAATACTTTACCTCCTCATTGGTATTGGCTATTGCTGGCTTAAAAGTCAATGCCAATGAAGACAACAGGATACACTTTAATGCTTTATTTGCTTTCATGATGACTTCCTTTACTAAAAATAGATTATACAAATTAAAAAATGAAATACACTCCTGCACCTATTAAAGGGCAGGAGTGTATTCTATTGTGTAGCTAGTTAGCCACGGATTTTAGTAGTAGCAGGAGCAGGTTGTACTTCACGCACAATTACTTCACGTACTACTTCTTTCACTACGGTAGGTTGAGGTACGACAACCGGTACACCGCCGAAGACGTAAGAGACACCAACTGCGGCGCCTACGTTCTTACGGGTATCGAAATTGACACCGGCTTTAGAAACCCACTTGCCAGACTTGCTGATATGTGCAACACCCAACGCAATGGCGCCTTCGTGTTTGAAGTAGCCTGCACCTGCGCCGATAGAGGTTTGGCCAGGGGCGTGTGGCTGAGGAATTGCAGCGATTGCATTCGCACCAGCGATACCGGCACGGGCTTCACGGCGAGCGTCGTGGATCTCTTGTTTCAGGCGAGCTTCACTGCTAGATACACCACGTACCAATTCAGTCAGATTGTTAATACGATCGGTATTGGCAGCAATGTTACCGGCGTTAGCATTCACACCGTCTTTCAGACCAGCGATGGCTTTGTCTTGGTTTTCGTTCCAAGTAGTGTGTTTGCTGTCGGTAGCTTCGTTAGCAGCTTTGTTGTCGGCGATTTGTTGGTCTTGAGCAGTGTTCCAAGCGTTTTGCGCTTCTACTGCTTTATTCAAGTTGCCAATTTGCTCAGTATTGCCAGCAATCTTATTGGCATTAACTGCAACATCATCTTTCACAGCAGCCAGACCACCGTTCAAGCTTACGATGTCTTTAGCGTTTTGTGCGACTTTGCCATCCAGTGCTTTAACTGCATCGGCATTCGCTTTTACGCCTTTAACATTTTCAGCAACTTTATCAGCTACTGCGTACAACTGAGAACCGTTTACAGCATCGGTAGAGTCAGCAGTTACACGGCCGGCGGCAACATTGGTAACGGTACGTTCGTCACCTTTGCTACCTACAGAGACGGTAGCTTTAGGACGGTGCGCTTGGAAGTTACCGAACTTAGTACTATTCACTTCGGCGTTTACAGTGCCTACAGCAGCTTCAGTAGTAGAGCCAGAACCAATCGCTACATCGTGGTTGTTAGTAGCGGTCGCACCTTGACCCAGTGCGGTAGAGAAACGACCACTGGTAATGGCGCCATTACCTACCGCAGTAGATTGGTCACCAATCGCTTTAGTACCAGAACCCAGAGCAGTAGATTGACCACCCAGTGCATTGGCATGGAAGCCAACGGCTACGCCAGCACCTTTGGTTACCAGAGCATGAGCACCGATAGCAGTACCGGCATCGCCATCGTCGCCAACTGTTGCGCCTTTACCATAAGCAGAGCCACTGTACGCACCAACGTAAGTATCAGAACCTACGGCAGTCACGATGTTGGCGATACCTTTGGCGTGTGGACCTACGACTACAGATTGGTTACCGTTCACGATGTTCTCGTGACCGGCTACTACATTGAGTTTACCCGCAACGGTACCATGGATACCAGCAGCAGTGTTGCTGTCGCCTTCTACAGCGAGGTCAGTACCGGTTACGGCATTACCAGCACCAGTGACAATGTTTTGGTCACCGGTTACTGTGTTAAATTTACCGTCTACGACATTTTCAGCTTTAGCGGTAGTGGACAGAGCAGCTACGATAGACAGAGCGATCAGAGATTTTTTCATTTCAAATTCCTTTTAAGATGGATAAAGTAAAACGTCATTACGTTTTCCCGAACTATTCTCATTAAAAGAATAATCCCGTAATGACTACGAGAGGTTTAAAACAAACATTTACGGATTGAAATTAAGGATAATTCCTCAATTCCACTAAAATGGTATAGATTTGAAATATTCTAATTTACATGGTGTACTTTCCATTTCTATACTTGACCTCCTCATTATCTATCACTGAGGAAGTATCCGCTTTGTATGTCTTTTGGAAATTCTTCATTTTACGAGGTTCTTTGTAACCGTGATAGAATACGGTTTGTCCTCCGAAGATTTTATTAAAGGTAATGACTACCATACCTATAATCAAATAAAAGAAATTTAGTACTAACTTAAAACGAGTGAATAAACACCAAATAAAGAAAGCAAAAATAAAGAGCTTAATCATTTTAAAAGTTCCTTATAAAAGTTAGATTAGAAATAGTTTAAATAGGATTACCTTACTCTTAGGTAAAGCCACTATAATGGTATAGGTTTCAGTAATTCTATAAATACGGCATATATCCCTCTCTACTCCTTTTTACGAGAGTAGAGAGGAGTCTATGTTAAGAATAGTCTACAAAACATTCAGGATCGATTTCTAGGAAAGCACTTTCTGCATACACATCTGGTAAATCAGATTCGTCAGTCATGACTAAGTAATCAGAGGGCACTATATCAATCTCTCCTGAAACAGTATCCACAAAGATACTCTTTCTTAGATTACAAGGTGCATAAAAGACATTGTGCTTTTCTAACCATTGGGTGGTCTCATCCATTTCAGTAAAACGAATATAAGAAAGAATCTTCATGATAGATTTAATCCTGTCCAGTGAATGTCTTAAATAAACCAATAGAAGTCGCTAACATCACTTTCTTATCTGTATCGACTAAATCATGGTTAAACTTCCAACCTAATCGAATACGAATACAACGAGATTTTAAGAAAGGATATCTATAGACTAAGTAGTATTCAAAGATACCATTAGCAGCGACTTGTAGGAGTTGTCCTGCTTCATGTTGATCTGAGGTATAGGGATTACCAAACATCTTAATAGGTCCATGTAGTGTAGTCCCACAAACCTCGTAATCGAATGTATAACCTTTATTACGACAAATCCAGAATACTCTACGAATGAAAATAGACCAATAGTCTTCATTAGGATGTCGTTGTAAATGGAATTCATCACCATCTATTGAATTGTCATGCGTTAAGAACCATTTAAAGATAACAGGTATCTTGCCTTTATAATCGTCTCGCATAGAAAACCAAACAATCAAAGGTGAGAACAATACTGTCAATACATTCACCAGCATAGAAGCCATGAACATAAAGCAATAAATCAAAATTACTACAGCTAGTCTCTGTTTTAAGGTTTTATCCATTTAACCTCTTTTTAGTATTACGCTTAAATAAACTTCACATCCTGTACGTATTCTACTTGATCACGAGATTCAGGATCTTGTTCGTAGAAGGTAATCTCAGGAGGAATCGTATCATTCATGACTTCTTGAGGAATGACTTGTACATCTTTACCTTTTAAGAGATCAGGATTACGATTCAGGAATGTACGTAATTTATCGTAGATGGCTTTACGAGCAGTAAATCCATGTGCATCCCCTACTCGAGTGGTTTTGTGACCAATATTGACTTTATCACAGCATCCATCGATATCACCTTTATCTGCAAAAGCATTAATACCATTCTTAGACCAGAACCAGAATGCAGCAGCCGTACCTAAGTCTTTCTCTAAGAGTAAGTGAGGTGAAGTAGAAGGCAACATATTGCGTGAACGGAAGAATTCCATGTAGTTATCCTTACCTGTTACCTGAATAGGGCCTTTACCAGAATAATTCCAACCATCATCACTAGACTCAGGACCATTACCCATACGGTTAGCGTAGCAATGGTTTGCAATAGCACGAGGATTCTTAGCTATAGCTAAAGCTTTAGCATTAGGTGTACCATTAGGATTAGCATAGCGTTTAGGCCATGTACGAGCTAAGCCTTGTGCTGAGTAGTTTAAGTTTTCTTTCAATACACGCAGGTAATTCGATTCAATCATTACATTCGCAATAAATGCTGCTACACGATTAATGGTATTAACCTTATACTCATCGGCGTATTTAGCAAAGTAAGGTGCCCATTCAGTAGCAATATTAATCGAACAACCTGCAGCAGATAAAATCTGTTTCCAGTTTTCAGCTTTCATTTGTTTATCCTTTATCTATTTAAAGATAAAATAATACATGTCACTACTCTCTACCTAATTTAAAGGTAGAGAGTAGAGATAGACTAAATTAATTGTGGAAGTAGTTCAGGAGGCGAGTTTTCGCACCTTCAGAGAAACCATATTCCAAAGCTTTAGTCATGTCAATAGAAGTACGAAGGTTCTTCTGGCGAGTCATTGGATCTTTCAGAGAAGTCAACATGTTCATCAAGTTAGCATAGCAACGTTGAGAAACAGGATCCAATACCAGATTTTCTTGGAAGCGTGAAAGATTCAAGAATCCCAATACTTCAGGTTCATCACACATCAATTGCAACAAGAAGTCCATGGAGTAACGGAAGGAAGCAGAATCCGTTTTGGTAATGATGTCCATGATATTGTAGTAAAGACCGACTTGCATAGCAGGGCCTTCATTGACTACGAAGTTCTTATCACCCATCAGTGTTAAGATGTGGCCATTGAATTGTTTCATTTTAGCCACATAGTCAATAATACCAGACAAACACATTTGTGCAGTCGTAGAGACATGTTTAAAGACTTCATCTTGAGACAAGCGATCGTAGGTATTATTGTACGTACGATTCTTATCCAAGTCTTCTAAATCACGTACACCATCTTGTTGGGATTCTACGACGACTTCTGGTACAACTGGTTTAGCTCTCATGTCAATCTCGTACAATGCAGGTTCCAGGTAATCAGGATCATTAGGATCCAATACTTCTTCACTGTTAGGTGTATCTAATCGATCTTCATTCTTAGGTTGATTCGCTTCTTGTTCTGCTTTCTCTTGAGCTTCCAATTCAGCTTCTTCCTCTTCACGAGCTTTACGCTCTTCTTCTTGTCGTTGACGACGATTCTTGTTGAAGTTTCGATCTTGGTTTTGACGTTGGTAGATTTGTTGCTTAGTTTCTGCCATGATAAGGATCCTTATTTAAAAAGTGGATAAAATAGTTTTACATAGATTTGTAAAAAAGAAGTTTGCGCTAGACTTCATAGGTTTAACCAAATCCTTATTTAAACCAAAAAAAGAATATCCCTGCAATAGGAATACTCTTTTATTAGTAATCAGGAAATTAATCCTGATTACCAAAGATGACTTCATTGATCATTCGAGTGATGATCATCAGTACTCCTGGCAGTACTACTGTCCACATAGAGGCCATCCCGATAGACTTCATCAAGCTGCCAGTAGTATAGACATGCGCTACCAGCAATGGTACGCTAATGAAACTAGAGATCATCACGATGAATGCGATGAAAGAGATAAAGCTAGTGAAAGTATTGAAAGATTGTTTCATGATTAAGATCCTTATACAAAAGATTAAATTAGTATAGTAGAGTTATCTCTACTAGGTTCAAGGTAATAGTATATACTTGAAATAATCTATACTATAAAGATCTAATCCTTTTTAAAACACGACTTGTTTCAAGGCTTGGTTATAAGGTACCAAGCCATCTACTTCCGTATTGGTATCTAGATTAGCTAAAGCATTGTTACTAATAATACCATCTAAGTGAATGCTACGCAGTACATCTAAAGGTAATCCTAAATGATTCTTAAAGGTAAATACCAATAAGTCATCTAAGTAATATACCTTTCTAGAGAGTCCTTTCAACCGAACATAAGTTCGTCCTTCATTATCTATTACTTTCCTTACAAACTCTGCTCTACCACTATTGTAATGTCTTCTAATAGTACCATACTCACTAATAGAGTATCTTTCATGATATCTAGAATCAGGTATTGAATAGAATATTTCCATAATAGTTTCCTTTCTCTAATATTAAGGTTATTCAATATTCCATTCTAATAGTATCTATTTGTAAATAGTTAGTCTTCTCTCTACTAATACCTAATACACTTTATCCATACGGCTACGAGTATCCATTTCGCTTATACGCTCCATTCCTACTCTACACCTAGGTGAATAAGTGTATTGGTAATCTAAATCATTCTAGAGCTATTCTAGTCTATCTATCTGGCTTCGCTCACGCTCCGCCCCTCTCTTACTCATTCTTCTATTTCCCTAATAATACAGTATAATGTATTTCTAAATCTCATTTTGTATAATAATAGATTTCTTTTCTAATAATAAAGAAATAAATTCTATTATATAAAAACATTTTTATTATTATACAAAATAAATCTAATTCTTCTTAAATTCCTCGTAAATACG